>Ga0210408_10000101_pt1 | contig 133986 bp, 104 predicted proteins | sample IncBWH4MmetaG_FD_155471 | JGI IMG/M metagenome (GOLD analysis project Ga0210408, IMG submission 155471) | Forest soil microbial communities from Barre Woods Harvard Forest LTER site, Petersham, Massachusetts, United States - Inc-BW-H-4-M | ecosystem: Environmental > Terrestrial > Soil >... | reverse complement strand
CGCGCGCGGCGGACTGATCGCGCGGGGCAGGGGCTTCGGCGGCGCGGGTGGCGTCGTCCTCCGCCGGCCAGAAATCGCCGGTCGGCGACTGGCGCTGCAGCGGCGCGCGCCGCGCGGTTTGCGTCGACGGCACGCTTGAGGCTTGGGTGATCCACACGTCGCCGGTCGGAGTCTCGACCTCGTTCGTGAGTGGCGCAGCCGAAGCAACGAGTGACATCGCGATCCACGCGGCGGCCGCCGCTGCGATTTTCAGAGGCCATGAGGACATGGAAGCCGCCTCCCGTTTGCCGAGTGGCGGCAGGTTACGGCGCGGCTTTCTTAGACGATGTGACGCGTTTCACACGCGCCAACAAAATGATGGGTTTCCGCCCGTCTCGGCGGGCATCAATCCATCCTACGCGGCACCCGCGGCGGGCGCGGGCGCGAGCTGCGGCCGCGGCGCGGGCTTCGCCGTATCGATCGGGTTTTCCACCCGGCGCGAGGATCCCTCGAACAGCGCCGTGTCTTCGACCGAGAGCGAGCGGTGGAAAATGTCGCCCTCGACCGCGCCGCTCGCCTGCAGCTTCACCCGCACGGCGCGGATGGTGCCCTTGATGCGGCCGCGGATCGTCACCTCCTGCGCGATGACGTTCCCGACCACCTCGGCGCCTTCGCCGATGAGAAGGTCGGAGCCGCGCACCTCGCCTTCGATGTGGCCGTAGAATTGCGCCGGCCCGTCGCAGGTGATGTTGCCGACGATCGACGTGCCCGAGCCGATCGAGCAGATGGCTTCCGGGCGCGCGGGCGTCGCCGATGCCGGCGCGGCCTCGGTGGGCCGCGGCGGCGCCGGTTGTGGTGGGGACGGCGCCGCGGCGACGGCGGGCTTCGCCGGGGTAGGTCCCGGTGGCGGTGCCTGGTCGGGCTTGCCCTTGAAGTTGCTCAACATGAGATTCCCCCTCGCTGCGCGGCGGAATTCCGGGCTTCCGACGCAACACGACAAGACTTCCGCGCCGCGCGACCGCACGACCCTCCGGACCAGCCTTCGCTAAATGCCCCCAGCCCCTTAACGCTAGCACCGCGACGGCCGGCTAGAAAGAATGGAATTGCAATTGCGCGCGCTTCTGCTGCAATGCGGGTGCTGAGACTTCGGTGACGCAACGTCACCGTTCAGTCATTGACAGCTCTGACATGAAGACGTTGCGCGGAACGATCCCGGGGCCGTTGATCGTCGAGCAGGATCTCGACGTCGTGGGCACGATCGCGGGCGACGCGGTGGTGCGGCCCGAGTGCAAGTTTCATTTGCGCGGTGCCATCACCGGCAATCTCACCCTCGAACCCGGGGCCAGCGCCGTCATCTTCGGGACCGTCAACGGCCGCGTGCGCAAGCGCGGCGGCACGCTGGTGATTACTCACCCGGATCCGAGGGGCCGCGAGGCACCATCGAAGTCAGCGTCCTCTTCCACCAGCAAGGTCTGATGAAAAATCTCGCCGTCCACGGCGGCTGAGCCGCGCAGCTTCACGTTCACGGCGCGGATCGTCCCGCTGACGCGGCCGCGCACCGTCAAGTCCCGCGCGACAATCCGACCGACGACGCTCGCGCCGGCGGCGATGGTGAGTTCCGTGCCGCGCAGCTCGCCCTCGATGCTGCAGAGGATTTCCCACGGACCGTCGCAGAAGATGTTGCCGATGATTGGCGCCTCGGCGCGCAACGCGCAGGCGCCCGCCTGCGCCGCGCTGCCGGGGACGAGCGGTGCCTCCGCCGACACTTTGGCCGTCGCGCTCCCCGGCATCGTTCCCCCTCGGATCTCGTGGAACACTATCACGTCCGATGCCCGAGCGTGGCCGGACTCTTGTTCGCCGCATCTCTTTTTTCCGGCGGGTGTTGCAGTAGTGCCGATCGCAATAAGTCGGGCGCGAAACAAGACGGCGCGTAAAGCGTTGAAGGTGCGAGGGTGGGGCAGACGGAGGAGAACGATATGAAAACGATGCTTGCCAGCGCCGCGCTTGCCGCAACCGTGCTGGGAACCGCCGTTCCGGCGAGCGCCCAATGGTACGGCGATCCCTACGTGGGGCGTCCGTATTACGGCGATCGTTATGTGGCGGGTCCGTATTACGGTCCGGGCTACTCGGGCTATTCGTGGGGCGGACCGCGCGTCTATGTGGCGCCGCCCGCCGTTGCGGTGGTGCCAGGCTATCGCTACGGACCGGCTTACCGCTACGGACCCGCGTGGGGCGGTCGCTACGGAGGCGATTGGGACTGAGTTTCTCTGAGGAAATGGCCCCGACCGGGGCCATTTTCATGAATCCCCTCACGCAAGGTCAGGCGCGTCGGTCTCTGCGCGCCTCCCAGCTATTGCCTCATTTGCGGCGCTTGACACGGCGTACGGGTGCAGTTAATACTTAACCTTGTGGTTAAGTATCCATCCGCCGCCGACCGCAACCTCGACCGCACCTTCGCGGCTCTCGCCGATCCGACCCGGCGCGCTTTGATCGCGCGGCTGGGGGAAGGCGGCAATCTTTCCGTCACCGAACTCGCGCGGCCGCTGCCCATGTCGCTGCCCGCAGTCATGAAGCACCTCGCGGTGCTCTCCGAGGCCGGGCTGATCGTGCGCCGGAAAACCGGTCGCACCGTGGCGTGCGCGCTGGTCGCCACTCCGATGGAGCAGGCCGTGGATTGGCTCAACCGCTACCAGCAATTCTGGTCCGAACGTTTGGATCGTCTCGCCGCATTTATAGAGGAGGACGCATGTCAATCGCCGTCGCCATCAAGCCAAGCCTCACCCTCAAGCGCCGACTCAACGCCCCGCCCGCGCGGGTCTACCAGGCGTGGACCGACCCGCAGAAAATGATGCGCTGGTATGCCCCGGCCGGCGCGGAAACGTTGGCGGCCGAGACCGACGCGCGGGTAGGCGGCCGCTTCCGCGTGCTCATGCGCACCGCCGACGGGGAAGAGCACGACGTGAGCGGGGTCTATCGCGAGGTCGTGCGCGACGAGAAGCTCGTCTTCACTTGGCAGTGGCGCGCGAAGCCGGAGTGGGAGTCGCTCGTCACGGTCACGCTCAAGCGCGACGGCGATGCCACTATTCTCACGCTTACCCATGAGCAGCTGCCCGACGACGCCGAGCGCGACGGACATCGCAACGGCTGGAGCGGGGCGCTCGACAAGCTCGCCCACGCGGTCGCGTGAGCGGCGCCAAATTTTGCGGAATTTTCACATCTGACAAAGGAGCCGAGCATGCAACTCAATCCTTATCTCGTTTTCGACGGGCGCTGCGAGGAGGCCTTCAAATTCTACGCCGACGTCCTCGGCGGCGAAATCGCGGCGATGATCCGCCACGAGGGAACGCCGGCGGAAGCGCACGTTCCCGCCGAGTGGCGCAAGAAAATCATGCATGCGCGGCTCGTCGTCGACGGGAAAGTGCTGATGGGGTCCGACGCTCCGCCCGACCGTTACGACGGCGGCATGAAGGGCTTCTCGGTGACGCTGAGCATCGACCAGCCGACGGAGGCCGACCGTATTTTTGCCGCTTTGGCTGACAAAGGAACCGTGCGCATGCCGATCGGGGAAACCTTCTGGGCCCAGCGCTTCGGCATGCTGGTCGACCGCTTCGGCACGCCGTGGATGATCAACTGCGAGAAGAAGGCGACGTGACCTTCGCAGGGGTCAACCCATCCTACGCACTGACTTCGCACTGACCAAAGGAAAAACCCATGAAATCTCCGATCCAGGCCATGTCGATCGATACCTTCGCCCCGATGCTGCGTTCGCTATCGAAGATATTCGACAAGGCGGCGCAGCACGCGAAGGCGAAGTCTTTCGACGGGGCCGTGCTCGCGAACGCACGGCTTGCGCCCGACATGTTTCCGCTGACGAGACAAGTGCAGATCGCTTGCGACATGGCCAAGAATAACACCGCCCGCCTGATGGGGAAGGAGCCGCCCAGGTTCGAGGACAACGAGCAGACCCTCGACGAGCTCAAGGCGCGCATCGACCGGACCATTGATTATCTGGCGAAGGCGGACCGCGACGCGCTGCAAGGGGCGGAAGATCGTGACATATCCATTCCGTTCCCGGACGGCCGGGTGCTGGAGATGAAAGGGCTGCAGCTCCTGCGGGATTGGGCATTGCCGCACTTTTACTTCCACGTCGTCACCGCCTACGACATCTTGCGGCACAATGGCGTCGACATCGGCAAGTTGGATTATCTCAGCCACGCCGGCAGCGCCATTCGCAAGCGCGACGAACTGCGCAAGGCGGGATGAGGCGAGCTCAGGGATCAGCAAAAGGATCACGGATACAAACAAATGTCGAAAATAACTCCATTCCTCTGGTTCGACGGCAAGGCCGAAGAGGCGGCGAAATTCTACACCTCGATCTTCAGCAACTCGAAGATTACCTCCGTCACGCCTGGACCGAACGGCGCCGCGATGTCGGTCACCTTCCAGCTTGAGGGACAGGACTTCTACGCGCTCAACGGCGGGCCGCACTTCACCTTCTCGCCAGCCATCTCGTTCTTCGTCAACTGCGAGACTCAGGCCGAGGTCGACGCGCTCTGGGACAAACTCTCCGCCGGCGGGGAAAAACAGCGCTGCGGTTGGCTCAAGGACAAGTTCGGCGTGTCGTGGCAAGTGATTCCGACGGCGCTCGGCCGCTTGCTGCACGACAAGGATGCGGCGAAGTCGCAGCGCGTCATGCAGGCGATGATGCAGATGGACAAGATCGACATCGCCGGCCTCGAACGGGCCCACGCGCACCCGTGAAGCGGCCACTCCAATCGCACTTCAACAGTCAACAAACAAAGGTGATGCCATGCAGGTTCAGCCCTATCTCAACTTCAATGGCCGCTGCCAGGAAGCGATCGACTTCTACCGCAAGGCGGTCGGCGCCGAGGTGATCGTGGTCATGCAGTTCAAGGATTGCCCGGAGCCGCAGCAGGGCATGATAACGCCGGAGAATAAGGACAAGGTGATGCACGCCGCGTTGAAGATCGGCGACAGCACCGTGCTCGCCTCCGACGGCCGCTGCTCCGGCAAGCCCAATTTCGAAGGCATTTCGCTCTCGCTGCACGCCAAGAACGAGACCGAGGCGAAGCAGCTTTACGGCGCACTCGCCGACGGCGGGCAGGTGCAGATGCCGCTGGCGAAAACCTTCTTCTCGCCGAGCTTCGGCATGCTGGCCGACCGCTTCGGCGTGAACTGGATGGTGATCGCGGCGCAGGGGTGACCGGCGTAGCCCGGATGAGCGCGTAGGGCGAAATCCGGACCCCGCTACAACGCGCCGTCTCATGAAAGATGAAATACCAAGATGCGATTCATGATGCTGATGATTCCCAAGGGATACGGCGCGGCGGCGCCTGGCGCCATGCCGGACCCGAAGCACGTCGAAGCGATGATGAAATACAACGAGGAGCTCAAGAAGGCGGGCGTGCTGGTCGCGCTGGACGGGCTGCATCCGCCATCGATGGGCGCGCGCGTTTCCTTCGCCGGTGGGAAGCCCAAGGTCAGCGAGGGACCCTTCGCCGATAAAGAAGTGCTCGGCGGCTACTGGATGATCAACGTCAAATCCAAGGCCGAGGCGATTGACTGGGCGTCGCGCTGCCCGGCTGGCGACAACGAGGTGATCGAAGTTCGCCAGGTGCAGGAGATGGCGGACTTCACGCCCGAGGTGCAAAAGGCGGCGGCGGGCTTGCGCCCGTAGCCCGGATGAGCGCGTAGCGCGAAATCCGGGAATCCCGCATGTTGCCCCCGGGACGAAGTGCCCCGGGGGCTCATGCGGGCTACAATGCATGCCATGTCCCCCATCATCGCCGTCTCGCAGCTTTCGAAGACCTACGCGTCGGGCTTCCAGGCGCTCAAGAACGTCGATCTGACGATTCGGCGCGGGGAAATCTTCGCCCTGCTCGGGCCGAACGGCGCCGGCAAAACCACGCTCATCAGCATCATCTGCGGCATCGTCAACAAATCGAGCGGCAGCGTTACGGTCGACGGCCACGACATCGTCAACGACTACCGCGCCGCGCGTTCCCTCATCGGCCTCGTCCCGCAGGAACTCGCCATCGGCTCGTTCGAAAAGGTATGGGCAACGGTGGCGTTTTCCCGCGGCATATTCGGCAAGCCGTCCGATCCGGCGGTGATCACGAAAGTGCTCAAGGACCTCTCGCTCTACGACCGCAAGGACAGCCCGGTGATGACGCTCTCCGGCGGCATGAAGCGCCGGGTCTTGATCGCCAAGGCCTTGGCGCACGAGCCGCAGATCCTGTTCCTCGATGAGCCGACCGCCGGCGTCGACGTCGAGCTGCGCAAGGACATGTGGCAGACCGTGCGCGCGCTGCGCGCCGCCGGCGTGACCATCATCCTGACCACGCATTATATCGAGGAAGCCGAGGAGATGGCCGACCGCATCGGCATCATCAACAAGGGCGAGTTGATCCTGGTGGAGGAGAAGGACGAGCTGGTGCGCAAGCTCGGCAAGAAGCAGCTGGTGCTCCAGCTCAACGGCAAGCTTGCCGCCGTGCCGCCGCAGCTTTCCGGTTATCATCTCACGCTCGGCCCGCAGGGCGACGAGCTGATCTATCACTACGACACGCGAGCCGAGCGCACCGGGATCACCGGCCTGCTCAACGACGTGCGCGAAGCCGGCATCCGGTTCCGCGACTTGCAGACCACGCAGAGCTCGCTGGAAGATATTTTCGTCGGCCTGGTGAGCGAGCGCAAATGAACTGGCGCGCGGTCTACGCCATCTACCTTTTCGAGATGGGGCGTACCGGGCGCACCCTGATGCAGAGCATCCTCTCGCCGGTGATCTCGACCTGTCTTTATTTCGTGGTGTTCGGCGCCGCGATCGGCTCGCGCATCACCGAGATCGAGGGCGTCCCTTACGGCGCCTTCATCGTGCCCGGGCTCATCATGATGATGCTGCTCACCCAGAGCGTGATGAACGCCTCCTTCGGCATCTATTTCCCCCGCTTCATCGGGACGATTTACGAACTGCTTTCCGCGCCGGTCTCGTTCTTCGAGATCGCGCTCGGCTACGTCGGCGCCGCGGCGTCGAAGTCGATCATCCTCGGCCTCATCATCCTTCTGACCGCCAACCTGTTCGTGCCGCTACGCATCGCGCACCCCGGCTGGATGCTGGCGTTCCTGGTGCTCACCGCGGTGAGCTTCAGCCTGCTCGGCTTCATCATCGGCATCTGGGCCGACGGTTTCGAGAAGCTGCAGGTGATCCCGCTGCTGATAATCACGCCGCTCACCTTCTTGGGGGGAAGCTTCTATTCGGTCAACGTGCTTCCCCCCGTGTGGCAGAAGGTCAGCCTGTTCAATCCGGTCGTTTATCTCATCAGCGGCTTTCGCTGGAGCTTCTTCGAGATCGCCGACGTGAGCGTCGGCGTGAGCCTCGCCATGACCGCGCTGTTCCTCGCCGTCTGCCTCGTCATCGTCTGGTGGATTTTCAAGACCGGGTATCGGCTCAAGACGTGATGGGGGCCGGAAGGGGGCCAAGCCGAGGCTACAAAGCGGACGTAGCCCGGATGAGCGCGTCAGCGCGAAATCCGGGTGATTAGTTTCCGTTTCAGATGTTGCATTTATTCTTGGTATTACATATATTGATCCTGGAGATGGCCATGAAACTAGATGAGCCTGCGGTTCCCAGTGAAACCGATGTGGCAACTGCGCGTCGTCTGCTGCAGGCGTTACCTGCGGGTGACGCGCCGCCGCAGTTGTCGCTGACGATCAATAATGAGAAGGTCCAGCTTCCGGCCTCGGTCGTGCCGGCGCTTAGGGAGGCTGCCCGGCTCGTCGCGGAGGGACACGCGGTTGATGTCCTCCCCGTGGACGCGGAGATCAGCGCACAGGATGCCGCCGATTTTCTCAAGGTATCGCGACCTTATCTCCTGAACCTGGTGAAAAAGGGCGTGCTTCCATATCGCATGGTCGGCGCGCATCACCGCATCCCCATGTCTGCGGTGATCGCTTACAAGCGCGAGCAGGCGCCGCGCCGCCGCTCGCTCGAGACCCTTACGGCGGAAACGCAGGATCTCGGGCACTGAATTTCGCTCACTAAGCCGCAATCTGATCTCCGCTATGGAGACCGCCGTTCTCGACGCCGCCGTGCTATTCCGCGGCGGTGTGCACGATTTTTTGCTTTGGGTCGCCGAAGCCGGTGCTTTCAGCCCCGTCTGGTCAGACCTGATCCACGACGAATGGATGCGAAGTCGACGCGCCAAATTCGGCGATCCCGATTCACCGCTTGAGCGTGCACGCCGCGAGATGGAACGGGCGTTCCCCGGCGCAAACTTCGATCCCGACAGCAACACCTTGACGAGTCTTCATTTGCCGGATCCTGAAGACGTTCACGTCGTAGCCACGGCTGTTGCGTCCGAAGCGAATGTAATTGTTACCTATAACGAGAGGCACTTCCCAGAAGAGATTCTTGGCCCTCTGCGATTAGCCGCCGAGACGCCGGACTTGTTTTGCGTCCGACCGATTCGCGAAAATGCGCCTCCGGTCATCGAGGGCGCGCGACTGCATCGCGCCAGTCTTAAGAAACCACCATTCGCTCGTCGCGAGTATTTGGATCATCTCGCCGGCTTGGATCTCAAGGAAACAGCCACACTGCTGCGAGCGTGGCAGCATCTGGTCTGAGCCGATTGCGTCCAGGCCCCGCGCGCCTGCCGGCCGCGCCTACCGCCCCTCCGGCAGGGTTGGGGCGACCTGCGTGGTCTTGAGGCAGATGCTGAGCTGAACATAGCTCGGCCGGCCGCCGATCTCGTTTGTTTGCACGCAGTCCGAGCGCGCCTTCGCGGTAAACGTCGGCCACTGCTCTTTCAACGTTTGCTGCGCTTTTTCCTCGTCCCTGCGGCAGACGTCGGTGCCGTCGCCGGCCGGACAGGTGCGGGCGATGTCATAACGCGGAACGTCGCGGACCGGGATGATCGGCGAACAGCCCTTGCAAATATTGTTGAGCGCGCGCTCCAACGCGATGTCTTCCGGCGAGCGCTTCGTCTGCTGGGATGAATCGTTGGGGATATCGCCGCCCCGCGGTTGGCGATGTCCGAGCGGCGCCGTCGAGACCTGAGCACGGGCGCCGGACCCGTCGAAGGCAGCCGGCAGGAGGAGGACCGCGGCGCAGCCCGCCGCCATTATCAGAGTGAGCACATGCAGCCTGTAGTGCGGAGTCATTTCAGTGCCCTTTCCTGAGAGCGGGATGACTTACGCATCATCCCGCCCGGTTTGCGTCGCCGCGGCTTGCTCAATGCCTTCGGCCGCCGCCCTTGCCGCCGCCGGTGCGCCCACCGCCTGTTCGTCCTCCGCCGGTGCGACCGCTCGCGTGCCCACCGGTGCGTCCGCCACCGGTGCGGCCGCTCGCACCGGTGCGCCCGCCGCCGGTGCGCCCGCTGACGTTACCGCCCGTGCGTCCGCCGCCGGTGCGGCCGGCACCCGTGGTCACGCTGCCTCCCCGGACCGTGCCGCCGCGCACGACCGTGCCGCTGGTGTGGGTCCAACCCTGCCACCCTGAGCCGCCGCCCCAGCCGACGCCGCGCACCGTGTATTGGCCGCACACGTACCAGCCCGGCCCGTTCCAACCGTCGTCGTACCAGCAGTAGTCCTTGCCGCCGTAGGAATATTGTACCTGTTCGACGAGGCCGATCTGTTCGAGCGCGGCCTTGCCGCCGACCGGCATGGCGCCGGCCTGTCCGCTCATGAAACTTGCGACGACAAAAGCAGCCGAGACCCCGACGCTTCTCAATATGTTGGTCACGTGGTCCTCCCGATCTGTCGCGAGCGCCGACCTAAAACAGACTAGTGCCGCGAACCCGAAGTTCGCACCACAATTGCCGCGAGTCCGATTGCGAACTTCGGGTTCAAAGCGGCACTAGAATCATAGAGTTGCTAGTGTCCTCGATTCCGAAGTTCGCATCGGACGTGCCGCAAGGATAAGCGAACTTCGGAATCGGGACACTAGCGCGCGGCGGCGAGGATAGTTTGCGCCGTTTCGCGCCCGCTGGCCAGCGCCGCCTCGACCGTGCCCATATCCGGCCCGGCATAGAGCGCTTCGCCCGAGAAGAAGATCGATGTGGCATCCGCTTGCTTGAGAATTGCTTGCGCCTGCCGCGTCTGCGGCGTCGCGTACGAATAGGCGCCGCGCGCGAACGGGTCGTTGCCCCAGTTGATCGCCGCCGACGCGACGAGATCCGTCCTTATGCGGTCCGGGCTGCGGTCGAAAATCTCGGCGAGCGAAGCAAGCCCCATCTCGACAAGCTCGTGCGCGGAAAGCCGCGGCACGGTGTCGGCCTTCGGCCCCGCGAACCATCCGGTGAGCACCGGATGTTCGGCGGGATGCTGCGTCCACCAGGTCGGCACCCTCGCATTGGTGAACAGAAACGACAGCTCGGAAAGATCGCGCTCGGTGGCCTCGCTCCACCATTTATGAGTAAAGCGCAACAGGATCTTGATGACGTTGCCGAATCCGATGTCGCCGGCGGCCGCCAGTTTATCGCGCGCCTGCGAAGGCAGCGCGATGTCGGCGAGCAGCGGCAGCGGGACGGTGAGAATCGCCGCGTCGGCTTCGTGCACCGCACCGTTGCGACAACGCGCGGCGACCCGTGAGCCGCTCGGCTCGATCGCCGCGACGGCGGCGTCGAGATGGATCGTGGCGCCGCGCCGCCGGCAGTCCGAGGCGAGAAATTCGATCAGCGCGCCGAAGCCGCCGACGATGCGCCCTTGCGAACCCAGTCCGCGCTCCATCCATTCATCGCGCAGCGCAAAGGTGCTGATGCGGGCCGGGTCGGCCGCGTCGTAGCCCTCGAGCATGCGCGTGATCTCCCGCCGCAGCTCGTTGAACTGCCGATCGGCAAAATGCTGCTCCAGGAACTCGGCCATCGGCAAATCGTGTTTCAATCCCGCCAAAGCTTCGTGCAGCCGATCCGCATGCGGAAGCCCAGGCATGCTGCGCGAAAGGGTGCCGCCGCGGGTACTCCACCGCGCCCCCTGCATGGGGGCCAGCGAAAGCCGCGCGTCGCGGATCAGGCCCCTCGTGATGGCCGCGGTTCCGTCGACGAACTCGGCACCACCCTCCGCCGGATATCCGAATTGCTCGGCCGGCAGCGGGAAGATGCGCCCGCCGCACCGGTTGCGCGCCTCGAGGATCGTCACGCTTTTGCCCGCGCGCACGAGTTCGCGCGCGGCCATCAGGCCCGCGGCGCCGGCACCGACGATCAGGATTTGGGCTGGGGGTGAAGCCATTCCCTTTATATGCGCGCCGCCAACACGGCATCGCAAGGGATGCGGCGACCCGCGTCGCGCGGCTCGCGCCGGTGTGATTCCACGCTACACTGGCGCAGGTTCGAGGCGGCCAGGGCCGCCCCTTGATCCACCGCTGGCCGCCCGTTTTGCTCGGCGAAAGCGCTCAGCGCAAGGACAAGGAGAATGCAAAGTGACGCTGGCAGAGATTCCGCCTGCAATGGGGCGCGTCATCGCTTTCCTCGGTGACCTCGGGCCACGCTGGGGCTTGCCGCGGGAGGCGTGCCGCGTTCATGGCTATCTTTATCTCTTATCCAAACCGATTGCGGAGGAAGAGCTTCGCGACGCCCTCGACCTGTCTGAGACAGCATTGGTCGAGGCTCTGACCTGGCTCGCCGAGTACGGCCTGATTGAGCGCGTCCGCTCCGAGGAATGGCGGACCGATAGCGATCCCTGGCAACTGATGATCCATGCGCTCCAAGAACGTCAACGCCGGGAGATCGGACCGGCGCTCGCGTTGCTGCGCGATTGCCGGAAGCTCGCACTGGCTGACCGTGGACATGATCGCGCCGTTGCCGCGCAAGTCGACAAGCTGCTGCAGCTGGTCGAGGACCTGGCGGCAATCAGTGCGCAGGCGCAACGATTGCCCGCCTCCGCGTTGAGACAAATGGTCGGGCTCGGCGGGGCCGCCGCTCGATTCATCGATTTCGCACTGGGAAGAAGGAGCCGCTGATGAATCAGGATAGCGTGCTCGAACGGGACGCTTTCAAGGTCAATTCACTCACCGGGCTCGACCGCGCCAGTCCGGTGGAGGGAGAGGTCATCTGGGACCCCGTTCGGTCGATCTGGAACAGTGGGATGTTCCTGGCGGCGGCCATTCTTGGCCCGCTTACCTTCAGCTGGAGCGCGCTCGCGGTCTTCCTACTCACGGCCGGCATCACGCTGTGCGCCGGACATTCCGTCGGCTTTCATCGCCGCCTTATTCATCGAAGTTTCGGCTGCCCGAAATGGCTGGAACGTACTCTCGTCTGGTTAGGCACCGCCGTCGGCATGGGCGGGCCGATCTGGACGATCAGGCTGCACGACAGTCGCGACTGGGCGCAACGGCAGCCGGACTGTCACTGGTTTCTGCGCCACGGCAAGCCGCTATTGGTCGATGGCTTATATTATCTGAATTTTCGCCTCAAGCTGAAGCATCCTCCCGGGTTTGATCCAGGACCGGGCATCGGTGACGATCGCTTCTACGTGTTCCTGCAACGCACGTGGATGGCGCACCAGATACCGATTGCGGCGGTGCTCTACCTGCTTGGCGGGTTGCCCTGGGTGGTGTGGGGTGTGTGCGTCCGCGTCACGGCGTGCACGGTGATGCACTGGTACATCTCCTATTTCGCCCACACCGAGGGGCCGCAGGATTGGACCGTCGACGACGCGGTCATCCAGGCCCACAACGTGCCGGCGATGGCCATCCCGACCATGGGCGAGAGCTGGCACAGCAACCATCATGCTTTTCCGTCCTCGGCCAGGCATGGCCTCTATCCGGGACAGATCGATCTGGGCTGGCATTTCATCCAGCTGCTCGAATTTCTGGGTCTCGCTTGGGATGTCAAAGTTCCCGCCAACCTTCCGCCGCGTCCAGGAATCAGCCCGGTGACGGCGCGAGCGCTGAGCGCCGCCGCCTCCGGGCAGGCGTCGCTGTCGCGCGTGCGGAGCTGAGAATCGGAGGTGACGATCGGCCCGACCGTCGGCGAGGCGCTCGTCGAATTCAGAAAGGCCTGCGGCCTTGACGATGAATGCGCGACGACGTCGTGGACTTGTCGGCTCGGGCCGCTCGCGGTGCGGCTACCGAATTTCAATTGGCGGCGTCGCGCGATCTTAGCGCATGACCTGCATCACCTTCTCACCGGCTTCCCATGCACCATGCGCGGTGAATTCCAAATGGCGGCATGGGAGTTCGGCGCGGGGCCGATGCCGCATTGGGGGGCGACCTTGTTCTGTCTGCCGCTCGTTCTGGCTGGTTCACTCTGGGCGCCAAGTCGCATGTTGCGAGCATTCGTTGCAGGCCGAAGGTCTCGCAGCTTGCACGGATCGCGTGCGATCGATTACCTGCTTATCGCTCCACTCGACCTTGCGAAGACCCACGTCGCCAATCAAATCGGGGTTCAACCATCTCGGTTCGATCGCGTCTGTTTTGCTGTTCTGATTTTAAAAGCAGGCTTGCTGACTGTTTGGCCGCTCTTGGTTCTTGCCGGACTATGGACGTTCTTGGGCGGATAACGTCGCGAGCATCCAGCCGCGCCAAGTTCCGGGAAAGAACGCAGCAGCGTGGCTTGAGGCCGCTGCTTCGCCTCACTTCCCGCGCGTGAACGTCGCGAATCCGTCGGCGTTCGGCATGCGCACCTTCGGCAGCTTCCGGGCGTCGACGGTCTCGTTCTCGTCGATGATGCCGTTGAGGTGCAGCAGATAGGCGACGACCGAATACACCTCGTCATTGCTGAGGGACTTCGACTCGTTGAGCGGCATCGCGCGCCGCACGTAATCGAAGATCGTCGTCGCGTAAGGCCAAAAGCTTCCGACGGTCTTCACCGGCGCTTGGTTGCCCAACGTTCCGCTGCCGCCGGCCAGCTGATCGTTCGGTTTGCCGGCGCCTTTTTCACCGTGACAAGCGACGCATTTCGCCATGAAGACAGCCTCGCCCTGTCGGGGCGTCCCGCTGCCCGGCGGCAGCCCTGCGCCCTCCGGGCCGATGCTGATGTCCCACGCCGCGAGTTCTTCCGGCGTCGCCACGCGGCCGAGCTTTGGGCTCTCCGCCGCCGCGTCGCAAATTAGGCCAACCGTCAGGACGACGAGCGCATGATGCCGAAAAGCGGATAGCGGTTTTCGGAAAAACATCATGCGCCAATAATAAGTCAGAGCGTGATGACGATTCGAAGAAAAGTCATCACGCTCTAGGAAACGGCTAAGCGTAGACATGCTTGATCTCTCCGCTCTCGGCGACGCCCCAGCTGGTAATGCCGTTGAAATGGTAGATGGTTCTGTCGCCGCGCTTGGCGATCAGTTCAGAACGGGTCGGCTGCACGTAGCCGCTGTCGTCGGTCGCGCGGCTTTGCAGGACGGCAGGCCCACCGTGCCAGCGCCATGGGATGCGAAACCGCGTGAGCGCCATCGGCAAGACCGGCTGCTGCAGCGCCGCCGGCGCCCAGGTCTTGCCGCCGTCGGCCGAGACATCGACCTGCGCGATCTTTCCGTATCCGGACCAGGCCAAGCCGGAAATCTCGTAGAGACCCGGTTCTTTCATCGTCAGGCCCGGCGACGGCTGCGTGATCACCGACTTGGCTTCGATGGGAAAAACAAATTGCAGCGCTTTGCCGTCCGGCGACAGGATCGTGTATTTCGAGGTCTCGTCTTTGGTCATCGTCGGGCCTTCGGTCACTTTGATGCGCCGAAGCCACTTCACCTGCGTGTTGCCTTCGTAGCCGGGCAGCAGCAGGCGCAGGGGATAACCGTTCGAAGGTCGGACGCGCTCGCCGTTCTGATAGAGCGCGATCAGCGCGTCATCCATCACCTTGGCGAGCGGCACGCTGCGGCTCATCCCGGCCGCGTCGGCGCCTTCCGCCAAAATCCATTTGGCGGTCGACTCGACTCCGGCCTCGTCGAGCAAAGTAGAGAGTTTTACGCCCGTCCACTCGGCGCATGACACGAGCCCGTGCAGCGCCTGGATGTTGAGTTGCGCCGGGTCCTTCTGATAAAGCGAACCTCCATTTCCCCCGCATTCGATGAAAGCAATGCGCGATTCCATCGGATAGCGGGCCAGCATTTCCATCGTGAACACCAGCGGCCGCTTGACGAGGCCGTGGATCGCCAGGCGATGGGTGTCCGGATCGACGTCGGGGATGCCGCTGTGGCTGCGCTCGAAATGCAGGCCGTTGGGCGTGATCATGCCGTTGAGCCGGTGCAGCGGCGTGCGCGCGGCGCCGGTCCCCGGCGCGTTGGGTGGATTGGCCCATACGCGCACGACCTTGTCCTCGAAACGCGAGGGCTGCCCGTACGGCGTGAAGGGTGAGCCCGGGATTTTCATCCATGGCGCGACGGTCAACGGCTCGGCACCCGCGGAAGAGGAAAGCGCGCCGGCGGCAAGCGCGCCGGCGAGGAAAATTCTGCGGTCGAGGAGCCCGCCGGCTGCGCGGAAATCCTCCGGATCATTTGGCGGGTGGCGAGTTCGGGTCATGTTTGCGCTTTCATTTTGTTTGTAGGGTGGGCTAAGCCGCGAGCGTCAGCGAGCGAGCGTGCCCACCATGGGCGTATCAAACAACAAATGTCCATCGTTGGTGGGCACGGCATCGGCGCATGCGCGCCTCCGCCTTAGCCCACCCTACAGTCTCCCCTTCACCGCTTGCCCGATCTGCTCCGGTGACGATCCCGGCGGCAGAAAGCCGAGATATCGGCCGTCCTTGCCGACCAGATAGATGAAGCCGGTATGATCCAGCCCATAGTCGCCGCCTTCCGCCGCAACGCTTCTTGCGAAGTAGACCTTGTAGGCGAGCGCGACTTTCCTGATGGCGGTGTCCGGCCCGGTCAGCGCGACGAGGTGCGGATGGAACGCGGTGACGTAATCGGCCAAGTGCGAGGGCGTGTCGCGTTCCGGGTCGAGCGTGATGAAGAGCGGCTGCACCGCGTCACCTGCCGGTCCGAGCATGTCGAGCGCAAGCGAGAGCGCCTGCAGTTCGGTTGGACATACGTCGGGACAATGCGTGTAGCCGAAATAGAGCAGAACGAGCTTGCCGCGGAAGTCCGCGTCGGTGCGGCGCCGGCCGGCGTGATCGACCAGATCGAACGGGCCGCCGACGGGCTCGCGCCCTTCGAGCAGCGCCTCGATCAGCGCGGCCGCCGAGGGATTGGCGGCATCCTCTGCCCGCGTCGGCACGAGCGCGCCGATAAGCATAGATGACAACGCAAGCACCAGCACGCTCGCGCGCGGACGGGAAGACTTTGTCTCGCCGTCGTTTTGTGGCGCGCGGATCATTCCACGATGATCTGACCGTACATCCAGGGATGCGGGCTGCAGATGTAGTATTGGATGCCCGGTTTGCTGAACGTCACGGTCTTCGACTCGCCCTTGGCCAGGGCGCCGGTCGTCCACTCGCCCTGCCTCATCGAGCTTGCGTCGTGCGGGATATCGCCGACGTTGGTGAACGTCACCGTGGTGCCGGCCTTTATGCGCGTGCGCGCCGGCCAGTAGCTGTACTCCACGTTGTTGTCGGCGATCTTGACCGCGTCGACGCTCGCAATAGGACCGGTCGGCCCGGCGACCGTCACCGGCGGCGGCGGAGGCCACAGCGGGCCGAGCTTGCCGTTCAATGAGAACACCCAAACGGCGTCGCCGTAGGCGCTGCCCTGCAGCTGATTGCCGCCGGTCCCGATCGCGACGAATTGTTCGCCGTCGACCTCATAAACCACCGGCGGCGCGTCGGCACCGAATCCGGTCTGGAACCGCCACAGCTCCTCGCCGGTCTTGGCGTCGAGCGCCAGGAAGTTGCCGTCCGGCTCGCCGCGGAACACAAGTCCGCCGGCCGTGACGGTCGAGCCGCCGCCGCCGCCGATGCGGTACGGCGTCTTGTGCTGCCACGCGATCTTGTTTGTTTTGCTGTCGATCGCCGTGAACGTGCCGCTCATCTGCGTTCCGATCGGCGCCGCCTGTGTCCCGCCGACGTAGCGCTTGCCGACCACGTATTTGTCGCCGTAGCGGGTAAAGGCCGAGGTGCGCACGGTCCCGGGCACGTAAAAATAGCCGGTGTCGGGACTATACGGCATGGGCGACCAGTTGGTGCCGCCGATGCCCGACGGCTGGATCAGCGTCGGCGTCTCCCAGAACGGCTCGAAGATGCAGCCGTAATTCTCATAGCCGGGCAGACCTTCCGCGCATTGCGGCACGATCGCATCCCCGGCCGGGTACGGCTGGGTTTTCGCCGTCTTCTGCCGCGGTTCCTGCGGAACCGGGCGTTCCTCGATGCCGATCAGCGGCTTACCGTTGGTGCGGTCGAGAATGTAGACCCATCCGGTGCGACCGGCTTCGGCGATGCCTTTGCGCGGCTCGCCGTTGATCACCGTGTCGAACAACACCGTCGGACTGGCGGCATCGTAGTCCCAGATGTCGTGGTGCACCTGCTGGAAGTGCCAGACGTATTCTCCGGTCGTGGCCTTCAAGGCGACGATCGAAGTGCAGAACAGATTGTCGCCCTCGCGCATCGAGCCGTCGTAGTCGGGGCCGCAATTGCCGACCGCGAAGTAGACGAGCCCAAGCTCCGGATCGAGCGCCGGGGTGTTCCAGATCGTCGCGCCGCCGCGCATCGCGTGGTCGGTGCCGGCCGGCCAGGTCTCGCTTCCGATCTCGCCGGGGCCGGGCAGGGTGTACCAGCGCCATTTGATCTCGCCGGTCTTGGCGTCGAGCGCGGTCAGCCGCCCGCGCACCCCGAACTCTCCGCCGGTGATGCCGCTGTAGACGATCCCATCGTAATAAAGCGGCGCGCCGGTGATGCCGTAGCCGTCCTGCCATTTCTCAATGGCGGTCTTCCACGCCACCTTGCCGGTTTTCATGTCGAGCGCCACCACATTGGCGTCGAACTGGCCGAAGAACAGCAGCCCTTCGCCCATCGCGAGACCGCGATTGACCCAGCCGCAGCACACCGTGGAGATGGTCTGGTCGATGCCCGACCAGTATTCCCACAGGAATGCGCCGGTCTTGGCGTCGAGCGCGAACACGTCGTCGTTGCCGGTGACGACGTACATGATGCCGTCCTTGACGAGCGGCGAGGCCTCGAACGAATACTTGCCGCCGAGGCCCGAGCCCTTGAGGCGCGTCATCCAGGCGCCCTTGAGCTGCTTGACGTTCGTGCGGTTGATCTGGGTCAGCGTCGAGTAGCGCTGATTGGTCAGATTGCCGCCGTTGGTGATCCAGTCTTTGCCGATCGGGCTCCGCAGCAGCCGATCGATCTCCGGATCGGCCGCGGCAACCGATGCAAGCCCGAGGAGCAGACTGAACGTGGGCAAAAGCAGACGTATGCGCTGAAAATAGCGCCGCATGGTGTCGCCTCCCCAGTTTTCGCTGGCGTTCCGCCAGTTCAAATTTTTAGTAGTGTAACGCAATTCGCACGTGGCCCCAAGCGCTCATTCGCACGAGTGCCGCGAAGCCGCGTGCGAACTTCGAGTTCGCGACACTAGTCGAACTCAAATGCGATTCCGCGTACACTGGGAGATGCCGGCGGCTTGAGAATCCGACCGCCGGTCACTTGGCGTGAGATGGGAAAAGCGAGCATGAAACGGCAATTGCACCTCAACCTGTTCATTCACGGCCGCGGGCATCACGAGGCGTCGTGGCGCCATCCGGATTCATCGCCCCTGCCGCTGACCGACATCCGCTACTACCAGGACCTGGCGCAGCGGGCCGAGGCCGCGCTGTTCGACTCTATTTTCTTTGCCGATCAGCTCGCGCTCGGCGGCGACGTGACGCAAGCGCCGCGCACCTGGCTCGAGCCGATCACGGTGCTCGCCGCGCTCGCCGTCTCCACCCGCCGCATCGGTTTGATCGCCACCGCCTCGACCACCTACACCGAGCCGTTCAACCTCGCCCGCCAGTTCGCCTCGATCGATCACATCAGCAACGGCCGCGCCGCCTGGAACATCGTGACGTCGTGGCTCGCCACCGCGGCGGAGAACTACGGCGGGGAGGGGCAGCTCAGCCACGCCCAACGCTACGCCCGCGGCGAGGAATTCATGACGGTGGTCAAGGAGCTGTGGGACAGCTGGGCCGCCGATGCGGTGGTCGACGACCGGGCTATCGGGCTCTACGCGCGAGGCGAGCGCATCAGGCCGATCAATCATCGCGGTGAATTTTATAACGTGGTCGGGCCGCTCAACATGCCGCGCTCGCCGCAGGGCCGGCCGGTGCTGGTGCAGGCGGGTTCGTCCGACACCGGCCGCCGGTTCGCGGCGCGCCACGCCGACGCCGTGTTCACCGCCCACATGGCGAAGGAGACTGCGCAGGAATTTTACGCCGACCTGAAGAAGCTCGCGGCGGAAGAGGGGCGCGATCCCGCGAAGGTGCTGATCCTGCCGGGCCTAAGTCCGATGATCGGCTCGACCGAGGCCGAGGCGCAGCGCCTGGCGCGCGAGGTCAACGAGCTGACCGACCCGGTGGTCGGCCGCAAGCGTTTGTCCGGCCGCTTCGGCGGCCACGACTTCTCCCACCTGCCGCTCGACCGGCCGCTCGTGCCGGAAGATTTCCCCGACCCCAGCACGGTCGAAGCGGCGCGCAGCCGCACCGAGGTGATCATCAACCTGGTGCGGCGTGACAAGCCGACCTTGCGTCAGTTGCTGGGTTACCTCGCCGGCGCGCGCGGGCATTACGTCATGGCTGGCACGCCGGAGCAGGTCGCCGACTTCATCGAGGACTGGTTCACCGACGGCGCCGCCGACGGCTTCAACATGATGCCGCCGGTGCTGCCGGCGCAATTCGACACCTTCGCCGCCGAGGTGGTCCCGGTGCTGCAGAGGCGGGGGCTGTTCCGCACCGCATACGCCGGAACGACGCTGCGCGAGCACTACGGCCTGCCGTGGCCGGTGAGCGCGTTCGACGATCCGACCCGCAAGGTCGAGCGGCACGAATTTGCCGCCGGCGTTTGACGCCAACGGTGCGGCGCATCGGGCTGCCGTTTGGCTCTGTGTCCTATTACGAGACGACGGTCGTTACTTACCTCCCGCGCGTCTGATGGCGGACTGTGCACGGCCCCACTGTCGACATATTTTCGCGCAAAAAATAGCTCGGGTTTTTCACATTCCAGCATGATCCCGAAAAGTGGGTACCGGTTTTCGGACAAGATCATGCTCAACAAATGAAACAAGTCCGAAGAGGACGAGACGACCGGTTGCGCGGCGTGAGTATCGTGCAGCGTAACCGCTGGGCTTAAAGGGGAAGCATGGGTGGCGTGTGGCGGCCCTGGCCTGGGCGCGTGCTGTCTCATTTCGATCGCCGTTCGCACATCTCTTTGCCTCGCGTGAGAGCGCGCGCTCGCCTGCGCTGCGCCAGCGAGAAAATCTCCATGTCGGCCTGCTCGGGCCAACGACGTGAATCGAAATGCCATGGCCGCGCGTGGGGCGACTGGCCACGGCCGAGTGACGCATTTGCGGGAGTGCGATGACGGGGGGACACAATTAGCCGTCAACGCCAGCAGGAGGGCGATCCATGAGTAACGCGTCGGATCGAAATCAAAGGGTTGAGGATTTTGCGCCGAAATGGGCGCGCGACCCCACACTCCGGGAGAGACGCCCGGACGCAGCGCGGGCTGACTTCGGCGAATCCGCCGAGCGCAGCGAACCAATCGGCGAGGCGCCCCCGCTCGCCCCATCCGCGGCGCGCCGCGATACTGGCGGCTCACGGGTGGCGCGCGGCGCTGCAAGCGGCGAAACTTTCGAACCGGAAGAGGACGGGGTGACGGATTTTCCCCGCATCTCCCGCTCGCTCGATCCGACCTTCATGCGCGAGCCGCCGCGGCGTGCGCCGACGCGCGGGTTGTTCGCCTTTTTGGGCGCAAGCGCTGTTGCCGCGGCCGTGTTGGCGGTCGTCATCCTGTTCATCGGCGGCAAGGTGTCTTTCGAATCGAGCAAGGCCGGTAGTTCCGCGGTCGACCCGAACTCCGCGCCGAAGATCGTCGCCAAAGACTTGGAGCCGGACCAGCGTCCGCCGGCCGCCGTCCAGGTTGCGTCGGCCGCGCCCGTCCAGGTCGCAAATGCGGCGACCGACCCGCGGCCCGGCGAGCAGGAACTGCCGGCAAGCACGCCTGTTCGCAAGGCGATCGAAGCCGCGCCGCTCATCCGTGGCGTGAGCGAAAACGAAATCAAGTTCGGCATCTCGGCGCCGTTCACCGGCCCCGCGCGGGAGCTCGGCCAGCAGATGAAGCTCGGCATCGAGACTGCGTTCAGGCGCGTGAACGACGCGGGCGGGGTGAACGGCCGGCAGCTGAGCCTGATCGCCGCGGACGACGGCTACGAGCCCGACCGGACCGCCGAAACGATGAAACAGCTCTATGACAAATATCAGGTGTTCGGCATCGTCGGCAACGTCGGGACGCCGACGGCGACGGTTGCGCTGCCCTATGCGCTCGAGAAACATATGTTGTTCTACGGCGCGTTCACCGGGGCAGGTCTGCTCAGGCGCGACCCGCCGGATCGCTACGTCATCAACTATCGCGCGAGCTACGCCGAGGAGACGGACGCGGTCGTACGCTACCTCGTGAAGTTGCGGCATCTGCGCACCGACCAGATCGCCGTTTTCGCCCAGCAGGACGCCTATGGGGACGCGGGCTTCGCCGGCGTGACCAGGGCGATCCGCGCGCTCGGCGGATCCGATGCCTCGATCCTGCGCCTCGACTACAAGCGCAACACGGTGGACGTGGACGATGCGATCGTTCGCCTGCGCGCGCACAAGACGCAGATCAAGGCCATCGTCATGGTGGCGGCCTATCGGGCCGCCGCGAAGTTCATCGAGAAAACGCGCGACCTCTATCCGGCGATGATCTACACCAACGTCTCGTTCGTGGGCAGCACCGCGCTCGCCGACGAACTGAGGTTGCTCGGGCCGCGCTATGCCAACGGCGTCATCGTCACCCAGGTGGTGCCGGCGATCGACGGCTACTCTTCGCTGGCGCTCGCCTACAAGTCGGGGCTTGCCGACTTCTTCCCCGGCGTCGCCCCGGACTACGTGTCGATGGAAGGCTACGTCGCCGCCAACGTGCTGATCGAGGCGCTCAAACGCACGGGGCCGCAGCTCGACACGGAGAAGCTGGTGGATACGTTCGAGAACATGCGTAATTTCGACATGGGGCTCGGCACGTTGATCAGCTACGGCCGTGCCGAGCATCAAGGGTCGCACAAGGTGTGGGGAACTCAGCTCGACGCGGCCGGGCGCTACCAGGCTCTCGAGCTGCAGTGACCGTGCATTCCCCGCCGGTAGACTAACCTGCCCGGCGGCGGGCCGCGTACGCGAGATGTGTTGGGTGGGCTAAGGCCGCGAAGCGGCCGTGCCCACCTCAGCCTCTCAAACAAGCAAATCCGCGCAACACCGGGGCGGTCAGAAAAAGACCGCCAGGGTGAAGATTTGGGCGATCACCGCGATCGTGATCGGCCATACAATGACGAACTCGTCCAGAAGCCGCATGGCTACGCCCTCACGCTACAAACGGTAAAACCGACACGATGCTCCGATCGGCATCCCGCTGCGAACGCGATACCGATCAGACAGTTACATGGTAAATCGATTTGGTTAGGGATGTGCTAAAACTCATGGTTACCAAAGTGCTAACGGGCGGAATTACGGTCCTCGCCGAGCATTAGGCACGACCGTTAGTCGCGCCGTATGGGGGATGGCGCGATGAAACTCACGCTGTTCATTGGTGCCGAGCATCGCCCGGGCGAAGCGCTGACCCGACGACTTTCGGAGCATGCAGAACAAGTGCGCTTGGCACGGCAGCTCGGATTTGACGGGGTCTCGATCGGAAATCATTTGTCGTACGGCGGGACCGCGTGGTTCCCGCCGTTCGAGACTTTGATGCGCCTGGCCGCCGAAGCCGACGGCATGTCGCTCGGCACCTGCGTGTTGGTGCTGCCGCTCTATCAGCCGTTCCACGTCGCCGAGCAGGTGGCCCTTCTCGACGCCGCGAGCGGCGGGCGCGCCATCCTCGGCGTCGGGCCGGGCTGGCAGAAGGACGAGTTCGAGGTGATGGGGCTCGATCACGGCACCAGGATCGGCCGCTACATGGAGGCGATCGATCTCATCAAACGACTGTTCACCGAAGAAAATGTCAGTTTTGCCGGAAAACATTTTCGCGCCACCGGCCTTACGCTGGCGATGCGGCCGACCCGCAAACCGCGACCGCCGCTGTGGCTCGGCGGAAGCGTCGAAAATGCCGTGCGACGCGCCGCGAAAATCGCCGACCCCATGCTCGGCGACACGTGGGTGGCGTCGTCGCATCTCAAGAACGACGTCATTACCCGGCAGGCGTCGATTTTCAGGACGGCGCTCGCCGCGCAGGGCAAGCCGGTTCCGACGGATTTTCCGGTGTTGCGCAACATTGTCGTGGCGCCGGATCGGCAAACCGCCATTCGCGACGCCGGGCCGGCGATCGCCGAGAGCTACAAGATTTTCGGCGATTGGGGTTTGTTCACCGGCCCGGTAGGCGACGCGAAGCCGCATCCGCAATTCGAAGAGCTTCTCGCAGATCGGTTCATTATCGGCTCCCCGGCAGACTGCGTCGAACAGATCACCGGCCTGCTGCGCGATACCGGCTGCAATAGGCTCGTCGCTCGCATTCAATGGGTGGGCATGGAGCACAGGCACGTGATGCGGACAATCGAACTGCTCGGCAGCACGGTTGCGCCAATGGTCCGCCAGGCGCTTGTTTGAACCGCCTCTCTCCGCGCGACGTTTCCTCGCGGTTGCGCAGAGTCGGTTCGCCGCGTCGATCGTGCCACCGTTACGACCAATAAATAAAATCTCTTGTCGGAAGCCCGAGGTCGTGCCGGGTCAGGCCGATGTCGGCGAGCAGGCGATCATCCATGTAGCCCGGCACGTGCACGCGGCGGCGCGCCGCCGGTCCGCTCCGCCACAGCGCAAACACTGCCGCCATCCGGCGCCAGGCGGCACCTGCCGCGCGCCAGCGCCAACGGCCGGCGGACATGGAATAGGATTTCAGCTGTAGGGTCGACATGAAAGTCTCCTAACGACCATCCGATCGACTGTAGGGTTGGTTAAGGCCGCGGAGTGCAAGCGAAGCGGCCGTGCCCACCGGAACGTTTGCTTCAACTCTCAGCTAGCGGCCGATCGCGGCTCTTGCATTACGGACCAAGCGGCAAGGCCGCGATCGGCAATGTAAAACCGATCACGCGGCGAGCGGGTACGGCGGCGGCGATTCGATTTCGGCCGTTATCGCCGCCGCTTCGGCCTGCAGCCAGCGCGTAAAACGAACGATCTTTGCGAGCGAGGCCGCCTCGGAAAGGCCGACCAGATAATAAGCGAACGTGGTCGGGGCGACGCGGCGCAGCGGACAAACCAAGGCACCGCTCGCCATGTGATCGGCGACGAGACTCGCGCGCGCCAGCGCCACGCCGAGGCCGTGAACCGCGGCCTCGATCACCAGGCGGGCGTCGCTGAAGCGCTGACCCTCTTGGCAGCAATCCGCGTCGTGCCGACCGAGATGGCCGAGCCAACTGCGCCAATCCGAACCGCTGCCGTCGGACTCCGCCGATGAATCGTGCAGCAGCGGCAGCCTGAGCAGCGTGTCGACGGTGGCAACCGGCCCGTGCTGCGCCACGAACTCCGGGCTGCACACCGGAAACACGAAATCCGGCATCAGTTTCGTGACGGCATAGCCGGGGTATGCCCCGCGCCCGAACCGGATGGCGAGGTCGACGCCGGCCGCACGCAAATCGATCAGGCGCGGATCGGAGATAAGCTGCAGCTCGATGTCGGGATTGTGCGCGAGGAATTGCTGCAGTCGCGGAACCAGCAGGCGGGACGCCACCGACGGCCCCATGGTGACGGTCAGCCGGGACGCTCCGTCGCTTGGCTTGAGATCGGCGACGGCCCGGACGATATCGCCCACGGCTTTATCCACCTGTTGCGCCAGCGTCTCGCCGGGGCGGGTCAATTCGATGCGGCGGGTGAGCCGGTTGAACAGCGCAACGCCGAGTTCCTCCTCGAGCGCGCGCACGCGATGGCTGATCGCGCTTTGGGTGAGATGCAGCTCGTCCGCCGCCTTGGTGAAGCTCAATTGACGCGCGGCGACTGCGAATATGCGCAGCGTTTCGAGCGAGGGTAAACGCGCCATGGCGGCCTCTTGTCAAATCGTTTTTCGGAAAACTGGCAACTGAAGCCCGCAGGTACATGGGTTGCCTACCGGCGATACGCAAATCGGTCATGCTCGAATGTTGCTCATGCGGAGCGTGAGAAATTATCGTTTGTCACCGGCCGCAATATCGGACACAAGCCGCACCCTTGCCCCCCGGCGCATAACTCAACGTACCGTTATTTGAACCCTATTGAAGAGCAACAACCGTCATGAGCACAAGACTTTCACTTTGGTGGGCACGCGGCGCGAAGGCGCGCCGTCCGGTCCGCCCCACAACCGCCAAAGCGGTTGCGGCCGCGCGCGGGACGTCGATTCGCCAGAAAATGATCATTGCGGGCGTCGTCGTCATCTTCGCGCTTCTCTACGCCAAAGGCGTAGCGCTGATGATCGACGCGGCCGATAAGCCGAGCCCTTACACGACGTTCTTGTATCGGGCCGATTGATCCGGCCGCCATCATCAGCCGCGCAGCGGCGACGGAGCGATTCGTTTCGAATGAGTAGACCGCCATGGACACGCGCCTTGCCGCGCCGGATGGCCGCGCTGCCTGGATTGCGGCCGGCGCGGCCCTTGCCATTCTCACGATCTGCTACGGAGCGCCGCTGATCTCAGTCGTCGCGCTTACGACGATTGCCGCTGACCTGGGCACGTCGCGCGCCGCGCCGTCGGCGGCCGGATCCCTGGTCCTGGTCGGCGCCGCCGTCGGCGGCATCGCGGCCGGTTGGCTCGCCGGACGGCTCGGCATTCGCCGCATCGTTTTGTTTGGAGCCGGCATGCTGGCGGCCGGGCTGTTCATCTCGGCGTTGAGCGGCGTTTCGCAGCTCTACCTGGGGCACGGTCTGTTCATGGGGCTGTTCGGCACCTCCTGCATGCTCTCGCCGCTCATCACCTACGTCAGCCTCTGGTTCGAGCGCCGGCGCGGCGCCGCGGTCGCCTTGATTTCCTCCGGACAGGCGATCGCCGGGGCGGTGTGGCCGTTGCTGCTGCAGGCGGGTATCGGCCGCTTCGGCTGGCGTCACATGATGGAGGCGTTCGGCGTGTTCGGGCTCGTGTCGATCTCGCTCCTCGCCATTTTGTTCCTGCACGCGCCGCCTCCCGCGGCTCCCGCGACGGCGGACGCCGGCTCGCGTCCACGAGCCGGGACGAGGACCGCCGCGCGCTCGTCCAATGTTCTGATGGCCGGGTTGATGGTCGCCGTGTTCTGCTGCTGCGTGCCCATGAACATCCCGCTGCAGCACGTGGTGGCGTACTGCGGCGACATCGGCATCGCCTCGCAGGAAGGCGCGGCCATGCTGTCCGTGCTGCTCGGCAGCGCCTTCCTGGCGCGCCAGTTGTGGGGCTGGGTGGCCGACCGGGTCGGCGGGCTGCAGACTTTATTGTGGAGTTCTCCGGTGCAGGCGATCGCGTTGAGCGGCTTCCTGTTCACCCGCAACGAGGCTCTGCTGTTCGCTTTTTCTTCCGTGTTCGGGATCGGCCTTGCCGGCCTCCTGCCGGCCTACGTGGTCGCCGTGCGCCAACACTATTGCGCCAACGAAGCAAATTGGCGCGTGCCGACCGTGCTGTTCGCCGGCTTCCTCGGCATGGCGGCCGGCGGCTGGGGTGGCGGCGTCTTGTACGACGTTTTCGGGGTCTATCTGGTGGCCTTTGCGGTCGGGATCGCGTTCAACCTGATCAACATGGCGATCGTGCTCTGGCTCGTTCTGCGCCAAGCCGATTCGACACCCGCTCGCGCCTGAGCCGCCGCGCGCCGCCGTAGGGTGGGCTAAGCGGCCGATGGGCCGCGTGCCCACCACCTATCATCACGAATCATCGTTGGTGGGCACGGCCGCTCGCATACGCTCGCGTCCTTAGCCCACCCTACGGCGACGCCCCTAGCCGCCGCGGAATAATCAACAAATCTTGATCTCATCCTTTGCTCCGACCGACTCATCGCGGAGAGTGCGCGCACGATCGTCCCGAGGAAGTCGGGCGGCCACGTCTTCGTGAGCATCGCGTGCACGCGGACCGCAACAATGACGCGGATCTTATCGTTTTCTGCCGAGCGCGAGCGCGCCGCGCGAGCAACCGCATCACGACCGTGCAAGTTTTTGTGAATGTGAGGGAATTAACACAGAAAGCCGGCTCATGCGGCGCGCGAATTATCGTCGTTTGTTGCGCGGCGCTCGGCGAGCCACATCGCGGGCCTCATCGGCGGAAGGACAGGCCTCCGTCGACGCGCCGACGCGTTCCAAACAAGCCTGATCATGGCCGAGGCGCTCCGGCATCGCGGCCCAACTTCGAAAGGATTACGACAATGGCTATCACGGCTTCCTTCATCCCGGGCGCCAATCAGCTTACCGAGTTCGGCGACGCCGCCGACAACACCATCGTCACCAGCCGCAACGCCGCCGGGACCATTCTCGTCAACGGCGGCGCGGTATCCGTGCAGGGCGGCACGCCGACCGTCGCCAACACTTCGCTCATTCAGGTGTTCGGCCAGAGCGGCAACGACGTTATCCGCCTCGACGAGACCAACGGCGCGCTGCCCAACGCGAACCTGTTCGGCGGCGACGGCAACGACACGCTCGTCGGAGGCTCCGGCAACGACATGCTGTTCGGCCAAGCCGGCAACGACGTCCTTCTCGGCAAGGGCGGCAACGACTTGCTGTTCGGCGGCGACGGCAACGACACGCTGGATGGCGGCACGGGCAACAACCAGTTGTTCGGCGGCGCGGGCAACGACCTCATGATTTGGAACCCGGGCGGCGGCAGCGACCTGTTCGAGGGCGGCGACGGCATCGATACCGCCCAGGTCAATGGCGGCAACGCGTCCGAGGTCTTCACGATCACTGCCAACGGCAGCCGCGTGCGCTTCGACCGCATCAGCCCGGCTCCGTTCTCGCTCGACATCGGGACCACCGAGAACCTCGTGCTCAACGCCGGCGGCGGCGACGACGTCATCACCGCCGGCAACGGCCTTGCCGGCCTCATCAATCTGGTCATCGACGGCGGCGCCGGCAACGACACCATCACCGGCGGCGACGGGAACGACACGCTTCTCGGCGGCGACGGCAACGACCTCATCATCGGCGGCCGCGGCAACGATGCGCTCAACGGCGGGGCCGGCGACGACACGTTCGTTTGGAATCCCGGCGACGGCAGCGACACGGTCGACGGCGGCACCGGCAACGACACGCTGCAGTTCAACGGCGCCAACGTCGCCGAGAAAGTCAATATCACGGCCAACGGCAGCCGGGTGCTGTTTACCCGCGACGTCGCCAACATCACGATGGACCTCAACAGCATCGAGAAGATCCAGTTCACCGCCCGGGGCGGCGCCGACAATGTCACGATCGGCGACCTCACCGGCACCGGCACGAAGCAGGTCGCGATCGACCTGTCGGGAATTCCGGGAAGCGGTCAGGGCGACGGAGCCGCGGACACCGTCACCGTCAACGGCACCGCCAAGAACGACAAAGTCCAACTCGCCGCGTCCGGCACGACCGCCACAGTCAACGGCCTGCCGGAGCAGGTGACGCTCACCGGCGCCGAGCCGGCCGATCTCCTCAACATCTTGACCGGCGACGGCAACGACACGATCGACGCCAGCGCGGTCGCAAGCGCGATCGGCATCAGCGTCGACGGCGGCGCCGGCACCGATACCTTCGTGTTCAACGGCAGCAGTGCCGCGGACAACCTCGCCATCGGGGCCAACGGCTCGCAGGCGGTGTTCTCGGACGGCGTGGGCAACATCAGTCTCACGAACGTCGAGCACGTTCAGCTCGCCACCTTGGGCGGCGCCGACACCGTCACAATCGGCGACCTCACCGGGACCGGCGTCACCCAGGTCGCGATCGACCTTGCGGCCACGGCGGGCAGCGGTCGGGGCGACGGCGCGGTCGACACCGTCAACGTCATCGGCACCGCAGGCGACGACAAGATCAACATCGTCAGCAGCGGCTCCTCGGTCAACGTCAACGGATTGGCGGCGCAGGTGACGATTGCCGGCGCCGAGGCGGCCAACGATCAGCTCGTCGTCAACGGCGGTGCCGGCAACGACACCATCGATGCGTCAAAGCTCACGGCCGGAAAGATCAATCTCACGATCAACGGCGGCGCGGGTGACGACACCATCATCGGCAGTGCCGGCAACGACACCGTCATCGGCGCACAGGGTAACGACACGGCCCTGCTCGGGGCCGGCGACGATACCTTCGTCTGGAACCCGGGCGACGGCAGCGACATCGTTGAAGGCCAGGCCGGCAACGACACGCTGCTGTTCAACGGTGCCAACGCCAACGAGAACATCGACATCGCGGCGAACGGCTCCCGGGTGCGTCTCTTCCGCGACGTCGCCAACATCACGATGGACCTCAACAGCATCGAGAACATCGATCTCAGGACGTTGGGCGGCACCGACACCGTGACGGTCGAGGACTTGACCGGGACCGGTACCCAGAACGTCAACCTCGACCTGGGGTCGGCGACCGGCGGCCCCGACGGCCAAGTCGATACGGTCGTCATCAACGGCACGGCCGGTAACGACGTGATCACGGTCGCCAACAACAACGGCGTGGTCACGGTGACGGGTCTCTCCGAGGAGGTGACGATCAAAAACTTCGATAGTTTCGATCGCCTCGTCATCAACGGTCTCGGCGGCGACGACGTCATCACCGCGACCGGTCTGAGCGGGATGCAGCTCGTCGCCAACGGCGGCGACGGCAACGACGTGCTGATCGGCAGCCCCGGCAACGACACGCTGACCGGCGGCAACGGTGACGACGTGCTGCTCGGCGGCGGAGCAGGGTCCATTCTCGACGGCGGGCCCGGCAACAACGTCGTCATCGCGGGCGGTGCGATCGCCCCGCCCCCGAACCCGGTCACTCCTCCGGACCCGAGCCCGGTCGTTCCGCCCGATCCGACCCCGGTCGCTTCGCCGCCGGCTCCCGATCCGGTCCCACCGCCGGTGCCCGGTCCGACTTCAGCACCGCCGAGCCCGGTGGCCGTGCCGCCGTCGCCCGATCCGCTTCCGCCGGCACCGATCTTCGGTGCGGGTGCTGTGTCCGACCCGATGCCCGTCGGCGGAGCCTCGCTGCTGGGTCAGTTCATGGCGTCGAGCTTCGTCCCCGCGGGCGCCGGCTTCGGCGGCGGCTCGCTCGTCGAGCCGCAATCGACCCCGCAACCGTTCCTCGTTCATTCGCCCACCTGAACGCGGTCTAGAGCGTGATGAGTTTTCTTTGCATCCTCATCACGCTCTAACTTTTTATTTGCTCTAGCCCTGGATAACGCACGTGATCAACCAAACCGATCGCGCGAGACCGGCCGACCCAGGTCTCACGACCCTCGTGACCATGCTGCGTCTCCAGGGCGTCGCGGCCGATGCCGGACAAATCCGGCACCGGCTGGGCACCGACAAAATCGCTGCACCGGAGATGATCCGGTGCGCCAAGGATCTCGGGCTCAAGGCGCGCGCCTTTCGGACCAACTGGCCGCGGCTGGTGAGAACGCCTCTACCTGCCGTCGCGACGCTGCGCGACGGCGGTTTTTTGCTCGTCGCCAAGGCGGACGGCGACAAGGTCCTGGTGCAGTCGCCATTGGAGGCCCGGCCCGCCGTGATGACGCGGGACGAATTCGTCGCCGCTTGGGACGGCCAATTGATCCTGATGACCCGACGCGCCGGATTGTCGGACCTCGAGCGCCGCTTCGACCTCGGCTGGTTTCTCGCCGCGATCCACAAATACCGGCGTCTTCTCGGCGAGGTGCTGGTCGCCTCATTCGTGCTCCAGCTCATCGGCCTGATCACGCCGTTGTTCTTCCAGGTGGTGATCGACAAGGTGCTGGTGCACCGGACGCTGAGCACGCTCGACGTGCTGGCGATCGCGCTCGTGACGATCTCGATGTTCGAGACCGTGCTCGGGATCCTACGCACCTATCTGTTTTCTCACACCACGAGCCGCATCGACGTCGAGCTGGGCGCGCGCCTGTTCCACCACCTGCTGGCGCTGCCGATGGCCTATTTCCAGGCGCGGCGCGTAGGTGATTCGGTGGCGCGCGTGCGCGAGTTGGAGAACATCCGCAATTTTCTCACCAGCTCGGCGCTGACTCTCGTGGTCGACCTGTTCTTCAGCCTGGCGTTCCTCGCGGTGATGTTTTTCTACTCGCCGCTCCTGACTTTGGTCGTGCTCGCCTCGTTGCCGCTCTATGTCGCGATTTCGGCGGCGGCGACGCCGCTGTTTCGGCGCCGGCTCGACGAGAAATTCCGACGCGGCGCCGAGAACCAGGCCTTCCTGGTCGAGAGCGTGACCGGGATCGAGACTCTCAAGTCGATGGCGGTCGAGCCGCAGATGCAGCGCCGCTGGGAAGAGCAGCTCGCCGGCTATGCGAGTGCGAGCTTCCGCGTGCTCAGCCTCGGCAACAGCGCGAGCCAGGCGGTGCAGCTCGTGAGCAAGGTCGTCACCGCCGGCATCCTTTATTTCGGCGCCCGGCTGGTGGTCGACGGCGGCCTGTCGGTCGGCGAACTCGTCGCCTTCAGCATCCTGGCCGGCCGGGTGAGCGCGCCGGTGCTGCGCCTCGCGCAGATGTGGCAGGACTTCCACCAGGCGCGCCTGTCGGTCGCGCGGCTCGGCGACATCCTCAACACCAAGGCGGAGCCCACCTACACGGCGGGGCGCGCGCGGCTGCCGGCGATCCGCGGCGACATCCGCTTCGAGCATGTGACGTTTCGCTATCAGCTCGACGGACCGGAAGTGCTCAGCGACGTGAGTTTCGACGTTCCAGCCGGCCAGACCGTCGGCATCGTCGGGCCTTCCGGATCGGGCAAGAGCACGTTCGCCAAACTGATCCAGCGGCTCTACGTGCCGGAGCGCGGACGGGTGCTCGTCGACGGCATGGATCTCGCCATGGCCGATCCGGCCTGGCTGCGCCGCCAGATCGGCGTCGTCCTGCAGGAGAACGTGCTGTTCAATCGCTCGGTGCGCGAGAACATCGCGCTCGCCGATCCGGCCATGCCGATGGAGCGTGTCATTGTGGCGTCAAGGCTCGCCGGCGCGCACGACTTCATTCTGGAGCTTACCGAGGGCTACGACACGATCATCGGCGAGCGCGGCTCGACGCTCTCGGGCGGCCAGCGCCAGCGCATCGCCATTGCCCGCGCGCTCGTCGCCGATCCGCGCATTCTCATTTTCGACGAGGCGACGAGCGCCCTCGATTACGAAAGCGAGCGCATCATCCAGCACAACATGAAGGAGATCGCCAAGGGGCGCACCGTTCTGATCATCGCCCACCGGCTCTCCACGGTGCGGACGATGGACCGCATCGTCACGCTCGAACGCGGCCGTCTGGTCGAGGACGGCAGCCACGATTCACTCATCAAAACAGGCGGCCGCTATGCGTCGTTGCATCGGCTGCAGGCAGGGATCCATGAAGTCGGCTAACGCGATGGTGCCCGCGCAAGCCGGACGGCAGGTCGTCCCGTTTCGGCAGCCCGCGGCGCGGCGCCGCGAAGAGCTGGCGTTCCTTCCCGCCGCGCTCGAAATCGTCGAGACGCCGCCGTCGCCGATCGGCCGCGCGATCACGGCAGCGATCGTCCTCTTGGCCGCAGCCGCGCTGGTGTGGGCGTGGTGGGGCACGATCGACATCGTCGCCTCGGCGACCGGAAAGGTCGTGCCGAGCGGGCGCACCAAGGTGGTGCAGCCGCTCGAAGCCGGCGTGGTGCGGAGCATTCGGGTGCGCGACGGCCAGGCGGTAACGGCCGGCGAGGTGCTGATCGAGCTCGATCCGACCGTCAACGAAGCGGAACGCGATCACTTGCGCGACGATCTGCGCGCCGAGGAGGTCAACATCGCGCGGCTGCGCGCGGCGCTCGCCAGCGGCGACGATCCCGCCTCCGACTTCACGCCGCCCGTCGCCGCCGACCCGGCCCTCCTGGCAACTCAGCGCCGGCTGCTGATCAATCAGGTGATCGAGCATCGCGCCAGGATCGCCTCGCTCGATCATCAGGAAGCGCAGAAAAAGGCCGAGCACGAGACCATCGCGGCCACGATCCACAAGCTCGAGGCGACAATCCCGGTCATTCAGCAGCGCGTCGACATCCGCAAGACGCTGATGGAGAAGGAGCTGGGCTCGAAGCTCACCTACTTCGAGGTGCTCCAGCAGCTGCTCGACCAGCAGCAGGAACTCGCCGTGCAAACGAGCCGGCTGCATGAGGCGGAGGCGGGCGCGGACGCAATCGCGCAAACGCGCCGGCAAACAGCGGCGGAATTTCAGCGCACGCTCTCCGACGATCTCGCCAAGTCCGAGCAGAAGGCGGGCGGCCTCGCCCAGGATCTGATCAAGGCCGAGCAGAAGACGAAACTTCAGCTGCTCACCGCGCCGGTTGATGGCGTCGTGCAACAGCTCGCGATCCACACGGTCGGCGGCGTGGTGACGCCCGCGCAGTCGCTGCTGGCAGTCGTGCCGAGCGACAGCCGGCTGGAAATAGAGGCGATGGTGTCGAACCGCGACATCGGTTTTGTGCGCGCCGGACAAGAGGCCGAGATCAAGGTCGATACCTTCAACTTCACCCGCTACGGCCTGCTGCACGGCGAAGTGCTCGGCGTGTCGCAGGACGCGATCGTGCGCGACCGGCCGCAGGACCGCGCCGGCGACCGCCCGCTCGGCGCGCAAAACGAGACGAGCGAGCCGAAGGGCCAGGAGCTCAACTACAGCGCCCGCATTTCGCTCGACCGCGCGCAGATGCAGGTCGACGACCGCATGGTGAACCTTTCGCCCGGCATGGCGGTGACGGTCGAGATCAAAACCGGCTCGCGCACCATCCTGAGCTATCTGCTCTCGCCGCTGCTGCGCTACCGCCAGGAGATCCTGCGCGAGCGCTGATGATTTGTAGGGTGGGCTAAGCGCCGAAGGCGCGTGCCCACCATCCATCGTCACGATCCATCGTTGGTGGGCACGCGGCCTCCGCTCCGCTTCGTCCGCTTAGCCCACCCTACAGCCCGCGTTGAACCCACCGCGCGTTTGGTGCGACTAACGCGAATGACCCGCAATTATTTGGCTCCCTTGATCGGCCTCCTTCTCGCCGCTGCCGTCAGCGCCGCGGCGGCGCAGGCGCCCGCGCCGCCCGAGGGCTACAAGCTCGACCCGGAGTTCACCGAAACGTCTCCCGATCGCGCGATCACCATCGAACAATACTCCAGCTACGACAAGGAGCACGGCTATCTTTGGCAGTTCTGGGTGCGTCGTGGCGACAAATCGGCGTTGTTGGAAGCTGAGCCGGCCGATTATCCGGCGGGGTTTCGCTTCACCAATGATTCCCGATGGCTCGTGCGCACGCAGAAGACCGGCGCCGGTTACGCCGATTTGTATTTGTACCGCCTCGGTCCCGACGGCTTCATCGCCGCCACCGAAAAACCGCTGAGCGAGCTGGCGTGGGCCTACTTCAGCAGCCGTCCCGAGGCGCGCAAGATCATAAAGCCCGATTACCACATCTCGGCGGGCATCGTGAAAGGCGTCGACGACAATTATCGCTGGATGGGCGTGAAGTGGCCCGACAATCGTTATCTCGTCATCACGCTGTGGGGCGAGGCGGATTCCAACGAGCAGCACGGTCAACTGAGCACCGTGCGCGGCTGGCGCTGCCGCTACGACCTCGCCACCGGCCGGTTCGACGTGCCGGCGAGCTTTGCACGATACAACGCCAAGGCCATTGCGCCGGAGCGGAAGTAGGGTGCCACGCGCTCCGCCTCTCCCCGCTTGCGGGGAGAGGTCGCCCGCCGAAGGCGGGCGGGTGAGGGGGAGTTGCCGCATGCGCGAGCCTGACGAGAGTAAGACTGAACCCGGCTGCGCGACTTGACACTATTATAAAGGCTCTGCCAGTCGATGGTCCCCCTCACCCGACGCGCTTCGCGCGTCGACCTCTCCCCGCAAGCGGGGAGAGGTGAGTTTCGGCGGAGGAATCCCGATGAAGATCAAGCTGCATCACGTGAATCTGTGCACGACCAACGTGCCGGAGATGGACGAGTTCTATCGCTCGGTCCTCGATCTCGAGCCCGAGCCGACACTCAACGACGTGCGCGACACCGCGCAGGGCTACTCGGGCAGCGTCGCGTTCCTGCATGACGGGGCGACGCAGTTTCACTTGGCGCAGAAGGACCTCGGAGTCGCCTTCCGCAAGAAGCACGCCGTCAACCCGCTCGAGCGCGGACACATCGCGTTCCGGACGGACGACATTGCCGGCTTCAAGAAGCGGCTCGACGAGAAGGGCATTCCCTATTCGGATTACGGCGCCTGGGCCATGAGCGGCTGGCACCAGATTTTCTTTTATGATCCGGAGGGCAACGTGATCGAGGTGCACCAGGTCCAGGAGTAACGCCGCGACTTAGCAGCGCGACACGATCGGATCGCGGAGAAACCGGATGCGGATAGGCTATCTCGGCGTCGGCAACATGGGGCAGCCGATGGCCGGCAAGCTCCTCGACGGCGGACACGAGCTGTGGGTCTATGACGTGCGCGCGGAGGCGATGCGCCCGCTGTTGGAACGCCAGGCGCGGCCGGCCGCTTCGGCGAAGGAACTCGCCGACGCGTGCGACACGGTCGTGGTCTCGTTGCCGACGCTCGAGGCATTTCGCGCGGCGTTGAGCGGGCCGGACGGGTTGCTCTGGGGCAAGGCGCTCAAGACCCTCGTCAACACGTGTACGGTCGGCGTCGCTTTTACCGACGAGATCGTAGAGGCCTGCGCCGCCGCGCGGGTCACCGTCATCGATGCGCCGATCAGCGGCGGACCCGCGGGCGCTCGCGCGGGCACGCTCGCGGTCATGGTCTCGGGTCATGCGGGAAAGGTCGCCGAGCTGACGCCGGTGTTCCGTCTCTGGGGGCCGACGGTCGTCGTCGCCGGCGAGAAGCCCGGCGCGGCTCAGGTGATGAAGCTCACCAACAACATCGTTTTCGTTGCCGCGCTGATCGCCACCTCGGAAGCGATGACGATGGCCACGAAGGCCGGGATTTCGCCCGAATCGATGTTGCAAATTCTCAACAACGGAACCGGCCGCAACTTTGCGACGACGACGATGTTTCCGCAGGCCGTCCTGCCGGGAACCTTCGATTTCGGGGCGACGATCGATATTCTGATGAAAGACGTCGACCTCGCGATCGAGCAGGGCGAGGCCCTCGGCGTGCCCATGTGGGTGTGTCAGGCCGCGCGGCTCGTCGTCAAACACGGCGTGTTTCAGGGCCGCGCCCGGCACGACGTGTCGCGCATCGTGCAAATCATCGAGGACGGCGCGCGCAAGGGATGATGTTACGCATCACCCCAAGACCTAGGCGAGGTTTGGACGGCGTCCTTAAACAAAAGAACGTCGACGTTGGCGCTAATTCAGATGAGCTTCAGGGCCGCCCCGAGCGCCCCGAGCCCTACCACCACTATGGTGCCAAGCCGCACAGTCAAGCGCAGGGCTTGCGTCTCGATACTGGTTTGAAGCTCCTGCTTCGTCGCCAGTAAGTCGCTCCTGAGCGCCAGCAAGTCAGCCTTGGTTGCAAGCTCTGCCATGATGAAGTCTCGGGCCGCCTCCGCGTGCGCCTCGGCCTGGTCTCGCGGCACGCCACCGTCGCGCAGCTTTTTCGCGTATCCCAAGCTGTCGAAAGTATAGGCCATAACGCGCCCCCGCTGAACTACGACTTCAGGGGCCGATGAGAACAAAAAGGGAACAACAAGTCAAGCCTGTGCGAGCGCGCTTCACTTCCGGACGGCTCTGCGGATTGGGCCCGCCAAAAGCGCACATCCGACCGCACAAAGGTAGGCGAAGGTCAAAAACCTTCTCCAGAAAACCAAATCATGGCTGATGCTGACGCCGCCGATCTGGGCCACCGTTTGTATCGCTACCTCGGCTCGCATGCTCAGAAACCCCGCTGCCGCGAGGCAGGGGACAAGCGCCATAATAAAAACCAAACTCCAGCGGAGCTTTCTGATCGATTCATACCGTACAAGCGTCAGCCATAGCCCGAGGCAACCATGCACCCAACCGGGCGCGAGCAAAGCGAGCTGCCAACCCTCGTTGCCAGAACTCATTAATGTTTGAACGACCGAGGCGTAGCGCGGATTGCCAATATCCATCGCAAAGGCGAGGCGCGTTGTCACCACGTGACCAATCAATAGAAGAGGCAGGCTGAAGCCAGCCCCGAGCCGCACGTATTCGATCAGCGGCAAACGCCAATGTTGCCTGCTATAGACTGTACGCAACGCAAGAAAGACGTGAACAGCAGCAGCCCCGTACAGCACGAGCGTCCCAGGCACGCTGTACCAGACGTCCTTAGCTATCGATAAGGCACGCTCGGCGAGGTTAAGGCTGATCAGGCCAAGTGCGTGGTTGAGCAGGTGCGCGAAGACATAGACGAACAGCACAATTCCCGAGGCCAGCCGAAGCCTGCGGATCGGAATGCCGGCTGGCTCCGCCGATAGATGTCTCGGGGTCATCGGCTGTTATAGCCGCCGTTCTTCTGATAATCGAGTGTTTCAAGGCCGCGCCAGCCGACGTGCCGCGCATCGTGCAAATCATCGAGGACGGCGCGCGCGCAAACGGCAACGCCTGAGTCTGTCGCGCGACTCTAGTGTCCCGCTTCCGAAGTTCGCTCAACTTTGCCGCACGCTCGGAAGCGAACTTCGGAATCGAAGGACACCAGCAACTCTATGATTCTAGTGTCGCTTTGAACCCGAAGTTCGCGAACGGACGCGGCAATTGTGTCGCGAACTTCGGGTTCGCGACACTAGAATAATCTCTATTTTCGCCCATGTGTGAAGTACTTCATATTCAAATCCTCAAAGCGCTGAGACGCTGCCGACAGCCGAAACGGAGTTGGTAGGACGATCCTGCGCGGGCAATTTGCACGCGCTCGGCCGCGCGCACGCGACCAGCACGCAACCGATGGCTTTTGCTTAAACTCGACGCTCATTTCTTAACGTCCCTCCAGGACGCCGAGAGGAAGACTTGAGCGGACGCTGATCTCTCTCAGCCTCAAGATAAAGAGCGAATCCGAACATACCGCCGCCAAGGTTGTGGCGTAGAACGAAGAGGCCCGATCCGACAGCCGGCAACGAAGAAACTTTCACCTCATTTCATAAGTGAGCGACGGAGATGGAGCCGGCGCGTCGAAATTATCCCGGCAATCGCGGCATGGCAGATGACCGTGAAACGCGCGGCCAATCGCAGCCCAAGGCTCCGGGCTCCCCCGCCGGCCCGGCGCCCGGCGCGCTGGCTGCGGATGCCGCGGCGCAAAAGCCGCGCGACGACTTCGCCGAGCGGGTTTCGCAGGATGCCTTCGCCCCCAAACTTCCCGAGGTGACGCTGCCGAAATCCGGCGGCGCCATCCGCGGCCTTGGGGAGAAGCTCTCGGTCGCATCGGCGACCGGCACCGCCAATCTTTCGGTGCCGTTGCCGCTCGGCGCGGCCCGAATGACCCTGCAGTTGCAGCTCACCTACGATTCCGGCGGCGGCAACGGCGTTTTCGGCTTCGGCTGGACCCTGGATACGCCCGTTCTGCGGCGCAAGACCGACAAAGGCGTGCCGCAATATGACGACGTGGGCGAATCCGATGTCTACATCCTCTCCGGCGGGGAGGATTTGGTGCCGATCCTCGACGTCCACGGCGCGCCCAAGGCCGTCGCGCGAAAGGTTTTCGGCGTCGATTATCAGATCGCCTATTATCGCCCGCGCATCGAAGGGCCTTTCGCGCGCATCGAACGCTGGCGCGCCACGGCAACGGGCGTCGTCCATTGGCGCACGATTTCCCGCGACAACGTCATCACCTTGTTTGGCGACGGGCCTGACAGCCGCGTCGCCGATCCCGCCGATCCAAGCCGGATCTTCGAATGGCGCATCAGCCGCACCTTCGACGATAAGGGCAATACCGCTTTCTATGTTTACGAGCATGAAAACGGTGCCGGCGTCGGCGTCGCCGCGGCGCATGAAGCCAACCGGACGCCGGCGATTCGCAACGCGCAGACCTATCTGCGCAAGATCCTGTACGGCAATCGCACGCCGTATTTCGTCGATTTCGCCGCCGCGAACGAGCCGGCCGCACCCGCGAATTGGATGTTCGCGCTCAGCCTCGACTACGGCGACCATGGCAACGATAGCGTCGACCCCGACGGGGTCTGGACGGTGCGGCCCGATCCGTTCTCGCGTTACCGATCGGGATTCGAGATCCGCACCTATCGTCGCGTCCAACGCCTGTTGTTCTTCAACAATTTCCCCGGCGAGACGAGTATCGGCGCCTTTGGCTTGGTGCGCTCGCTCGACCTTTCGTATTCCGATCAGCTCACCCCGCCCGACCCCGGCGGTCCTGTCTATACGTTTCTCGCCTCGCTGACCCAGATCGGCTACCGAACCGACGCGCAGGGCCGCCACACAAAGAGCCTGCCTCCGCTCGAGTTCGATTACATGCGCGCGCGCGTCGATCCGACCATCCGCGCGGTCGAGCGCGACAGCCTCGGCGACCTGCCTGAAGGCGTCGACGGGTCGCGCTTCCGCTGGCTCGATCTCGACGGCGAAGGCCTCTCGGGCGTCCTCTATCCGACGCCGCAAGCCTGGTACTACAAACGAAACCTCAGCGCCGCCAATATCGCCGCCCGTCCGGACAACACCGAATTGGTGAGCGCGCAATTCGGCCCGATGCGCGAGGTCATGCGCGCGCCCGGCCACGGCGATACCGGCGGCCGCCAGTTTCTCACCCTCGACGGCGACGGCATGGTCGACGTCGTTGCGCTCTCCGGCGAGGAACCCGGCTACTACGCGCGCACGAGCGAGCGCGGCTTCGCGCCGTTCAAGCGGTTCGATGCGTTGCCGCAACTCGACTGGCGCGATCCCAATCTCAAATTCATCGACCTGACCGGGGACGGGCTTGCCGACGTCCTCATCACCGAAGACGGGCTCTTCACCTTTTACGCCTCGCTCGGCTCCGCCGGCTTCGAGGTCGGAAAATTCGTGCGCACGCCGTGGGACGAGGAGAAGGGCCCGAAGCTCGTGTTCGCCGACGGCACCGACACGGTCTTCATTGCCGATATGTCCGGCGACGGGCTCAACGACATCGTGCGCGTGCGCAACGGCGAGACCGCCTATTGGCCGAACCTCGGGTACGGACGATTCGGCGCGAAGGTGACGATGGATGGCGCGCCGCGTTTCGATTCCGACGACGACTTCGACCCCAAGCGCATTCGCCTTGCCGACGTCGACGGCTCGGGATCGGCCGACGTGCTCTACGTCGGCCGGGACGGCGTGCGCGTGTGGTTCAATCAATCGGGCAATGCGTTGTCGGCACCGACGCTGCTGGCGGTTTTTCCCGCCGCCGACTCGCTGCACAGCGTGCAAACGGTCGATCTCCTCGGCTCCGGCACGTCCTGTCTTGTTTGGTCCTCGCCGTTCCCGCAGGAGGGCGCGGCGCCGCTGCTTTACGTCGATCTCATGGGCGGCACGAAGCCGCATCTGCTCGTCGGCATGCGCAACAACCTGGGCGCGGAAGCGCGCGTGACCTACGCGCCGTCGACGCGCTTCTATCTGGAAGACGAACAGGCCGGGCGGCCATGGCTGACGCGCCTGCCGTTTCCGGTCTGGACGGTCGAGCGCGTCGAGACGATCGATTGGATCGGACGCAATCGCCTCGTCAGCCGATATGCCTACCATCACGGCTTTTTCGACGGCCTGGAGCGCGAGTTTCGCGGCTTCGGCATGGTCGAACAGCGCGACACCGAGGAGTTCCGCGGCGACACGCAATTCGAGGACGATGTCTTCGCCAACTGGAACGCGCTGTCGTTCACGCCGCCGGTGCTGACGCGGACGTGGTATCACACCGGCGCCTTCATCGACGCCGGCAAGGTCACGCGGCAATACGAGAGCGAATATTGGCTCGAGCCGGCGCTGCGCGGACCGCCCGCCGCCACCGGGCTCGCGGCGATGCGCCCGGTCGACAGCACGCTGCCGGACGGGATGACGCCGTTCGAAATGCGCGAGGCCTATCGCGCGCTCAAAGGCCGCGCCTTGCGCGTCGAGGTGTTCGACGCCGACGCCGACGGCCCGATCGGAAATCCCTACAGCGTCGTCGAGAGCAACTTCACCGTCGTGCTGCTGCAGGGCCGCGGCCCCAATCGCCACGCCTCGTTCCACGTCCATCCGCGCGAGTCGATCACGCTGAACTACGAACGCGGCGCGGCCGACCCGCGCGTCACCCACGAGGTGATGCTGGAGACGAACGCCTACGGCGACGTCGTGCGCGCGCTCGCCATCGGTTATCCGCGGCGGGCCGGCCCGTCGCCGGAGCCGGCACTCGACGCCGCGACCCGCGCTCGCCTGGGTTACGATCAGGCCCGCCTGCACATGCGCGGCTTCGCGCGGCTCGACACCAACGCCATCGACGACGTGGTGGCCGCGCCGGATGTCTATCGAGCGCCGCGCGCGGCGGGTGCCGATCTTGCCGAAATCACCGGTGTCGCGCCCACGGACAAAGGCTTCGGCGCGGCCAGTTTGTTTGCATTCGCGGAACTCGACGGACCGGCGGCGGCGCCGGGAATTTGGCAAGCCGTCTGGTCGGGCGCGCACGACATTTCTTATGAGTCGATCCCGAGCGCCGACGTCGACGGAGCAGGTTCGCCGGCCGCTTCGCCCACGCGCCGATTCATCGCCAAGACGCGCACGCGCTACCGCTCCGACGATCTGAGCAAACTGTTACCGGTCGGCCAGATCGAGTCGCGCGCGTTGCCGGGCGAAAGCTATCGGGCGGCGTTGACGCCGAGCCACGTGGCGGCGGTGTTCGGCGCGCTTGCGCCCGCCGCGGTGCTGCAGGAAGGCGGCTACGTCCAATTGCCCGGCGAAAGCGAATGGTGGGCGCCGTCCGGCCGCACCTACCTATCGCCCGGCGACAGCGACACGCCGGCGCAAGAAATCGCCTACGCGCGTGCGCATTTCTTCCAGCCGCAGCGACTCGTCGATCCGTTCGGCGGCATCGCCCGTATCGTTTACGACACGGATTCGTTGCTCGCCGTCTCCGCCACCGATCCGGTCGGCAACGTCACGACCTGCGTCAACGATTACCGCGTGCTGGCGCCGCAGGCATCGACCGATGCCAACGGCAATCGTGCGCAGGTTGCCTTCGACGCGCTCGGCCGCGTCGCCGCCACCGCCGTCATGGGCAAGACGAGCGAAAACCTCGGCGACGCGCTTGCCAATTTCACGATCGACCTCGACGACGCGACGATCGCGGCCTTCTTCGCCGATCCGCTCGCCGCACCGTCGGCGCTGATCGGCGCGGCGACGACGCGAGTCGTGCTCGACGCCGACGCTTACCGGCGCACGCGGGCGAATGCGCAGCCCTCGCCGCCCGCCGTCGCCGTGATTTCGCGCGAGACCCATGGTGCCGACCTCGCGGCCGGCGCCGTCTCGGCCTATCAGTTCGCGCTCGCTTATAACGACGGCCTCGGCCGCGTCGTGCAGAACAAGGCGCGTGTCGCCGCGGGCGCTGTGATCGACGGCGGCGCGAGCGTTTCGCCGCGCTGGCTCGGCTCGGGCTGGACGGTGTTCAACAACAAGGGCCTGCCGGTCCGGCGCTATGAGCCGTTCTTTACGGCAACGAGCGCGTTCGAGTTCGCGGGGCAGTCGGGCGTCAGCATCCTCGCCCTCTACGACCCGGTCGGGCGTGCCGTGGCGACGCTGCATCCGGATTCGTCCTGGGAGAAAACAATCTTCGACGCGTGGCGGCAGGACACGTGGGACCGCAACGACACGGTGGGCATCGCCGACCCGCGCGCCGACGCGGACGTCGGAACATATTTTCAACGCGCGCTGGGCGCGGGCGCCTTCACGTCATGGAGTGCCGCGCGCATCGGCGGCAACTTCGGCGCCGATGCGGAGGCCAAGGCGGCCGAGCAGGACGCGGCGACCAAGGCGCTCGCGCACGCCGCGACACCGGTGGTCGCGCATTTCGATTCGCTCGGACGCACGTGCCTTCAGGTCGTCGACAATGGCGGCGGTGCCCGCTTTGCCGCGCGCACCGCGCTCGACACCGAGGGCAAGCCGCTCGCGCTGTTCGACGCGCTCCGCCGGCGCACGCAGGAGCACGTGCTGCGCACGACCGCGGCCGGCGGCGGTCTCGCCTATGTCGCGGGCTGCGATATCACCGGCCGCGCCCTTTATCACATCAACGCCGACGCCGGTGCACGGCGGGAGCTGAGCGACGTCGCCGGCGCGCCGATCCGCCGCTGGGACGATCGCGGCCAGGCTTTCCGTTTCGTCTACGATGCCGCACGTCGCGCGACGCGGCGCTACGTCAGCGCCGGCGGCGCCGGCGAGATTCTGCTCGACCTCACCGTTTACGGGGAGGGGCGCGCCGTCGCCAATCGGTGCGGGCGCGTGTTCCGCCATTACGACGGCGCCGGCTACGTGGAAAACACGCGCTACGATTTCAAGGGCAATCGCGTCGCCTATGCGCGCCAGCTCGCTTCCCCGTACAAACAAACGCCCGACTGGTCGCCGCTCGCCGCGCTGACCGACGGCGCCGCGCTCGATGCCGCCGCGGGTGCCGCGAGGTTGATCCCCACCGGCGACGGAGGGCGCGACAGTTTCGTTTGCGCGTCGGTTTACGACGCGCTCAACCGCGTGAGCCAGGAGACCTCACCCGCCAGCGCCGCGATGCGGCCGAACGTGACGGCGTACGGCTATGACGCGGGCGGCCGCCTCGCGACGATCGACGTCTGGCTGCAGCAAGCCGCCGCCCCGGCAGGTCCGCTCGACCCGACAACGGCGGATCGGCACGTCGTCACGTCGATCGCCTACAACGCGCGCGGGCAGCGCGCCGCGATCGCCCACGGCAACGGCGTCACTGTCAGTTACGCCTACGATCCGCTCACCTTCCGGCTCGCCCGGCTCACGAATCTGCGCCCGGCAAGTTTCGCCGCGAATGCGCGCACGGTGCAGGACCTGCGATATTTCTACGATCCGGCCGGCAACGTCACGCGCATCCGCGACGACGCCGACCTGCAGAACGTCGTCTTTTTCAAGAACCAGCGCGTCGAGCCTTCCACAGATTACACTTACGATCCGCTTTACCGGCTGGTTGCGGCGCGCGGCCGCGAACATTTGGGACAGACGGCCGGCGCCCTCAACGCCGCGGCCCAGGTCACCGACGACGATGCGTTTCGCATGTTGCTGCCGCAGCCGGGCGACGGCAACGCGATGGGGACTTACGTCGAGAGCTACGGCTATGACGCTGCCGGCAACATCCTGTCGATGAGTCATCAGGTCGCCTCCGGCGGCTGGAGGCGCGGCTACGCCTACAACGAAGCCTCGCGCATCGTCGCCGGCGAGACCGGCAACCGGCTCAGCGCGACGAGCATTCCGGGCGATCCGGCGGGTGGGCCGTTCTCGGCGGCCTATGCCCACGATGCGCACGGCAACATGACGAGAATGCCGCATCTGCCGCAGATGACGTGGAGCGAGGACGATCATCTGCGCGCGACCACGCGCACGGTCGGCGGCGCGACGCCGCCGACCACTTATTACACCTACGATTCCGGCGGCGAGCGCGTGCGCAAGATCGTCGAAGACCAGACCGCGACGCGGACCGCGGAACGCATCTATCTCGGCGGCGTCGAGGTCTATCGCCAACTTGCTGCCGACGGCACCACGATCAACCTCTCGCGCGAAACATTTTCGGCGTTGGGGGGAGAACAAACCGCCGCGCGCGTCGAGACGCGCACGCTCGGCAACGATGCCGGCCCGGCGCAACAGGTCCGCTACCAGTTTGCCAATCACCTGCATTCGGCGGCGCTGGAGCTCGGCGATGCGGCCGAAGTGATCTCCTATGAGGAATATTTTCCGTTCGGCAGCACATCCTATCAGGCCGTGGCGAGCGCGACCGACGTTCCCAAACGCTACCGTTTCACCGGCAAGGAGCGCGACGAGGAGAACGGACTTTATTATATGAGCGCGCGTTACTACGCGCCGTGGCTCGGTCGATGGACGGCCTGCGATCCGATCGGGATCAAAGGCGGCATCGATCTTTATGTATACACGCGCGACAATCCTGTTGGATTCTCCGACGCAACGGGCAATCAACCTAAGCCCGAAACCACCAATCCGCCTCGTCCTGCCAGTTCCCCTCCGCCTTCGGACCAGGCGGTAAACACACCCGCGAAGGACGCGACTCCCGCGGTGCCGAAGCTCGGCGCGCCGGCAGCTGCGAAGCCCGACCCGGACAATCAGGATGCCGCGCCCGTCGGCAACTTCCAAAATGCGCCTATTTACGCAAACACTGTGAACACCGTGACGACGCCGGGCAAAGGGGTAACCGGGAAAGAAGGTGAGTTCTCAATTGTGCGCGACCCGACCACCGACCACTGGAGCGTGCAGCCTCGGGTCGCGGGATTTTACGGCCTTACGCCGCACATCGCCGTTGGCGGCGACGTTCTAGGTACGATTTCGCGCGACGATTCGCGAGGCGCCAGCTTCGGCGCCACGATCCGGATCGGATCGTCGAAAGATCTTAGTGGCTACAAACCGAAGTTCGGACTGGTCGGTACCGGTCGCTACAATCTTACGGCGGGAGGCGGCTCGTTTTCCGGAAGCTTCACTGGCATTGGCACCGAGCCCTTAGGCGAAAATTTTCAGCTCGACGCCAACCTATTCTACAATCCTGCGCCCGGAGACGCGTCGTTTGGAGCGTTTGGGCAGTTCAGCTTTAAGAATTTGACCATACTCGGCGTGTCCGACTTCACCCTTGGGGTGGAAGGCGGCGCGGTGGAGAGCCAGCACCACCCTGACGCGCACCCCCACGCTTTCGGGGGCATAGGTATCTCACGCGACACTACCCAAAAGGCCGGAAAGCTGGCCGATCCCAACGCTCCAACGATTGAGCCTAAGGAAAAGACCCAGTGGGGCCTTTATCTGGAAGGCGTTTCCGGCGCTCATCCAGGCGTTTTTCTCACTTTAAGCATCGGCTTGTCACAGCGGGGAATACATTTCTGAACGAGCCAACGCACATTCGCTGGTTCGTTGCAAGGAGAGCGTCACATGATCCTGCAAGGTCGCAATCTCACCCAAGGTCTCACGGGTGCCGACGTCGCCGCGCTTCACGCGCAACTCACGCAGCTCGGCTTTGTGGTCCCGGCGACCGAGGCTTTGGCGACTCAGTTCGGCGCGGGGACGCTGGCGGCGGTCCAGCAGGCACAGAGCGCGACCGGCATCGCGACGAACGGCATCGTCGACGCCGCCACGGCGGGCGCGCTCGACATCCTGATCCGCGCGGCCACTTACGCGGTGAGCGGCCACGTCACGAGTGCGTATTCCGCGGGGCTCGACGGGCTCTCGGTGCGTCTCGTCGACAAGAACATCGGCGGCGACGTGATACTCGCGAGCACGACAACGGACGTGGGGGGCGCCTACAGTCTCTCGGCCGTGATCGGGGCGCCGACGCTCAAGGGGCGCCTCAAGGCGGCGCCCGATCTGCAGACGCAAGTGGTCGACACGATCAGCCGCGGAAACATCACCGTCGTCGCGAGCTCGCCCGTCGCCATCGGCGCCCACTCGCCGCTCGTCCTCGACATCGCGCTGCCCGCGCAGGCGCCGGGCCTGCGCAGCGAATACGAGACGCTCAGCGCGAGCCTTGCCCGCGTCTATGCCGGCCGGCTCAAGGATCTCAAAGAGAGCGACACGACGCAGGACGTGACCTACCTGGGCGCCAAGTCCGGGTGGGACGCGCGCGCGGTCGCCATGGCCTCGCTGGCGGATCAATTCTCCACCCTTACGGCGCCGGCGGCAGCAGGCACGGTGCCGGCGAGTTTGCGCGCGGAATTTTATTACGCGCTGTTCCGCGCCGGCGTTCCCGCCGAAGCGGATACGCTGTTCCAGACGCGGCCCGCGGCCGTCACCGCGATCTGGAACCAGGCGATCGCGCAAGGCGTCATTCCGAACTCGCTCAGCGCTTCGGTTCCGCAGGCCGTGCAAACGTTTCAGGCGTTGGCCGGCGCGCACCTGCTGACCATGGCTCCGAGAGTCGGCATCTCGACGATCAACGATGTCGTTGCGCCGACGCTCACCGGCGCCGGTCAGCCGGCACAGTTCGCCGCGCTGCTCGCCGCCCACGCCGGCGACTGGACGACGCTGTGGTCCGAGGCGGAAAAAGCATTTGGCGCCGCCACCCGGCAAAAGCTCCAGCTCGTCGGCCAACTCTCCTATCTCACGCTCGACAACGCCCCGCTGCTCAACGCGCTGAATAAGACGGAGGCAAACCTCGCCGCGCCGATCGATCTCGCCGCGCGCGGCTACTGGGCTCCGGCAAAATGGACGCCGCTCGTCGGTCAATCGGTTCCCGCGGGGGTTCCCGGCGCAAGCACGCAGGAAAAAGCGGCCAACTACGCGTCCTGGCTCGCCGCACAGGTGAGGCTGTCGTTTCCGACCGCGACGCTCGCGCAACAAGTCAAATCCGGCGCTATTCCGCTCGCCAGCACGCCCGCGGCCGCCGGCGAGGCGGCCGATTTTCTCGCCACGCATCAAGCCGAGTTGGCATTCGGCGTCGAAACGGTCGACGCCTACGTGGCGCGCAAGAAACTGACGCCGTCCAAAACGGCGCTGTTCCATTTGAAGCGCTTGCAGCGTGCCTACCAGATGACGTCGTCCGATCAGGCGCTCTCGGCGCTGCTCAGCGCCAACGTCGACTCCGCTTTCGCGATCACCCGCTACGATTCGGCCGGGTTCGTGCGCGCCTTCTCGGCCAAGGTCGGCGGCGACGAGGCGGCACGCGCGATCCACCGGCGCGCCAAACAAATCCACGGCGTCACGCTCAACGTCGCGATGAGCTATGCCACGCAGCGCAACACGGCCGCGCTCGGCCGCGTGGCGGGACTCTTCGGGCCGTCCCCGTCGGCCGCCCGCGTAAACGGAAGCGCGCAGCCGATCGCCGCGACGACCCTCGACGGTTTGTTCGGCTCGCTCGACACCTGCGGCTGCGACGACTGCGGGTCGATCCTCAGCCCGGCCGCGTATCTCGTCGACCTGTTGCATTATCTCGATCAGCCGGCGCCGGCGAGCGGAACCAATCCGCAAACCGTTTTGTTCAGCCGCCGGCCGGATCTGCAATATTTGCCGCTGACCTGCCCGCACACCAACGTCGCGCTGCCGTACATCGACGTCGTCAACGAGACTTTGGAGTATTTCGTCGCCAACGGGCTCAAGATCGACGGCTTCCAGGGCTTCGACACCGGCGATCAGGTCACCTCCGGCGAATTGATCGCCGCCCCGCAGAACGTCAACGACGCGGCTTATGCGGCGCTGCAAAGCGCGTTCTTCCCCGCGCCGCTGCCGTTCAACCGGCCGCTCGCGCTGCTGCGCGGGCACATGGGGGCGCTCGGCGTCTCCACCCCGGGCGCGATGGAGCTTTTGCGCAAGGGCGACGCGACCGCCGTGTCGCCGCCGAGCGGCGCCGACTACGGCTGGAACGACATCCTGATCGAGCGGCTCGGCCTCTCGCGCGACGAACTGCGCATTTTCGTCGATCCCGCGTTGCAACTCGGCGACCTCGTCGGGCTTACTCCCGCGACGGCGCTCGCGACATTGCGCACGATGAGCGTGCACGATCTCGTGCGGCGCATGCAAATCACTTACGACGACCTCGTTGCCGTCCTGCAAACGCAATTCGTCAATCCGAACGCGGTGCTGATCCCGAAGCTGCAGCGGCTCGGCGCTTCCTTCGCCACGATCAAGGCGCTGCATGACAATCCGGCCTCGGTCGGCCCGATGTTCATGGCCGCGCTCCCGCCCAATCTCGACTATTCGCAATACGGCGGGCCGACCTCGACGAGCGGCCAGGACGTGGTCAACTGGCTGATCAGCAATGCGGTCTATCTCAAAGCGATCAATCTCATCACCATCGCCAATCCGACCGGCGGAACGATCGACTGTACCGGCACCCAACTTCAGTTGCGCTACGCCAATCCCGACAATGCCGCGAATATGCTCAGCGCGACGGACTGGCTCAAACTCGTCCGCTTCGTTCGCCTGTGGCGCAAGCTGCAGACGCTGCTCGGCGGCGACAACCCGACGACGATCCGGCAGACCGACGCGATCCTCGCCGCGCTCTACCCGGCAAACAAGCTGCCGGCGAAGCCATGGGACGCGACGACGGACGCAGCCAACCGGCCGTTGCTCGACGCGGGGTTTTTGACGGCGATCCAGCGTGCGGGATTCGTGTTCCAGGCGATCGGCCTGCTCGGTGCCGACGCAAACACGGCGCTTCCTTCGCTGCTGGCGTGCGCGACGCCCATCGGCACGAGCGGCACGCCTTCGTTCTATCAGAGCCTGTTCAGCACGCCGACGCTCACGTCGATCGAGGCCGGCGCACGGACGGCGACGCTGACGGGGACGCTTTTCTCGGGCGACGTCCTGCGCACCAGGATCAACCTTGCCAATCTCGATCACGTGGTTGCGGCGGGCGAGACGCCGGCTGCGGCCGTGGGCGCAATCGCCGCCGCCATCAACGCGAGCCCGATCAAGGATCCGGCCTCGAACGCAGCGATCGGTCAGCGCTTCTACGCGGCCGTGCAGGGATCCTCGATCGTCGTTACCGCGGGATTCATCGTCACCGTGCCGTCGGCGGCGCCGGGCACGACGGAAACGCTCACGCTCGCGAGCCCACACCCGACTTCGCAAACGGTCACCCTCGGCGGCGTGGCGAAGGCGGGCGACGTGGTGCAATTCGCGATCGATGGCGTGCCGATCTCCTACACGGTCGCCGCGAGCGACACGCTCGCCTCGATCGCGGATGCGTTGCGCGACGTGGTCAACGCCACGACGGCGGCGGACCCCTACAGCGGCCAGGCGCTGAACACGATCCTCGCCGCATCGAGCGCGAACGGCGTCGTGACCCTGACGGCCGCCGGTGCCGGCGCGGATTTTTCCCTGAATTGTTCGCTGCAATCGGCCTTCAACGGCACTTATTCCGCCGCGATCGACCCGACGACGTCGCAGAAAAGCGTTTCAGTGACCGGCACGTTCCCACCCGGCGCCGTGCTGACGACGACCATCAACGGCGCACCGCTCGCCTACACAACCGCCGCCGCGGATACGGCCGTGACGATCGCCGCGGCGATCGCCGCTTCGATCAACGCGTCGGCCGCGATCGACCCGCTCACCGGACTCGCCGTCAACGTGCTGGTCGCGGCGGCGCCCGATGCAACAGTGAAGTCGAAAGTGCTGCTGACGCCGAAGAATCCCACCGTCGGCTTCTCGGTGGCGGCTTCGGCGACGGCCACGTCTTATGTGGCCGGCCGCGCCGTTTCGCCTTTCGCGGACAACGGCTACGGCACGCTCTTTGCCGACCCGAACCAAAGGCTGATGGTGCACGAGCCGTTCCTGTGCGCGGCGTGCAACATCACTGGCGCGGAGTTCGCGCAGATCGCCCAGGCTTTGAACTTCGATCTTACGACGCCGCTCAATCTCGACACGGTGAGCGCGATTTATCGCAACGGCTGGCTCGCGCGGGCGCTCGGCGTAAGCGTGCTCGAGTTCCTGCGATTGAAGGCGTGCGCGGGGCTCGATCCATTCGCCCCGCTCGATCCCGGCACGGCGCCGAACGTCGCGCCGCCGCTGATCCGTTTCATCAGAATGGTCCAGGCGATGACCGCGGCCGGGCCCGACCCGGTGCAGGCGCTCTATCTCGTTTGGAACGAAGATGTCAGCGGGACGCTCGCGCCGAAGCGGAGCGACATCGCCGCGCTCGCCTTGACGCTGCGCAAGGATTTCGCCGCGGTCGAGTCGACTTTCGCCCGCAAGGACGATCCGGACGGTTCGATTGCGCAGGCATTGATGGCGCTCGTCTACGGCACGTCGGACACGGCCTTCTTCTTCAGCCTGCTTTCAGGCTCCTACCGCGCAAGCGTGGCTTTCGCCAACGCCTCGCCGGTGCTTCCGCAGAACCTGCTTGCGGGATTTCCGGGACGGCTGAGCTACGACGATCAGAACAAGCTGCTCACCGCGGCGGGCTATCTCGATCCCACCACCCAGGCGGCGATCAAGGCGGCGCTCGCGGTCAACACCACCGATAACACCGACAAATCAGGACCCGGCGCCGCCATTGCGTTGACCCCGCTGAGCATGACGAATGTCGCACCCGGTGCGGTTCTCGCCATCGACACCGGCGCGAACAGGGAATTGATCGTCGTTTCGGCGACGACCGCGACGACATTCACCGCTGACCTCGCGCTCGCGCACGACGGAACCGGTACGGCTTTCGCGATCGTCAACGATCCGAGCCTGCCGGCCGCGATCGACACCCTCGCTCTCGCGAATCAGCAGGCGGTCGCGCCGTTCTTCGCACAATATCCCGAGCTACGCCCGCTCTACGCCGCCTTCCTCGCCTCAAACAATCCGCTCTCGCAGCGCTACACCGACCTGCTCGCGAATTTCCTGCCGATCCTCAAGAGCGAGCGCAAGCGTCAGCAAGCCTTGACCGACATTTCCGCGGCCATCAATCAGGATTTAAGCTTCGCGACCGCCTTGCTGCAGGATGCCAATATCCTTCAGGCGTCGGGCGACGCGACATCTCCGGCGGTCGTCGATCTCACCGGCGTCGAGGCCGGCGGCCTTTCGGCGCGCTTTTTCCTCGATGGCAATCCGATCGGCGCCAACCCGCAGATCGGCGATATTTCCGACGCGATTCAATTCGCGCATGTCGCCACCTTGTCGGGCGCGCTCGCGGCCGGCGCGACCATAACGACGCTCATCAACGGCGTCGCGGTGCCCTATGTTTTGACTCCCGCGGACGCCGATCTTCCGACCCTCGCCGGGAATATCGCGCGGGCGATCAACGGATCGACCGCGACCGATCCGAACAGCGGCTTGCCGATCGGCAGCGTCGTTGCCGCGAGCCCCGCCGGACCGGCCGTCATCGCGATTTCCCGAGCGCCGGCCGACCAGCGAATGGCCTTCACGTTCGACGCCAATTCGTCGAGCGCCGGCCTTATTTACAAACCGACGTATGGGCCGTTGAGCGCCCCGATCGCGGCGCAGTTGCCGGCGGGCGTCGCCGGCGCCCTGCCGGCGGGGAACGGCGGCGGCCCGGTTGCCGTGTCGCTTGCCGGCTATATCGTGGCGCCGCAGGACGGCACGTATAATTTCAGCGTAGTCGTCGACGCCGGTGCGCACGCGACGCTGACGCTCGGCGGCGTGGCAACGCCGCTTGCCTTCGGTGCCGGCGCGGCGCCGAACAACCCCGTCAAACTGACCGCCGGCGCCTTGACGTCGCTCGCGCTGCAGGCGACCGGCGTCAAGACGACGCTGACGTTAAGCTGGCAAAGCGCGTCAGGCCTCGGATGGCAGCCGGTAGCGGGCCAATATTTGTTCGCACAAAGTCAGATCGACCGCCTGCGCGACACCTACGTGCGCTTCCTCAAGGCGGCGTCGCTGGCGAGTGCGCTCTCACTCGTCGCGGACGAAATCGCGTTCCTCGCCTATGACCCGGCGCGGGCGATCGCCACGTCGGCGAAGGACAAAACCGTCGCCGGACCCGCAACGCTGCATCCGGCATCGATGGCCAATATCGCGGTGGGTACGCGGCTGCACATCGACTCCGGCGCGGCACAAGAAATCGTAGAAGCGACCGCCGTCACGGCGACGAGCTTCACCGCGCTGACGACGCAAGCGCACGACGGCACGACGAACGCGTTCCCGATCGTTTCGGCGCCGTCGCCCGACGTCGGGCGTGGTTGGCTCAACCGGTTCGCCGGCTCGCCTTTCGCCGATCCCCTCGGCGGCGCCTATCCGGGCGGTGCGGACGGCGCGCGGCTGCAGGCGACCTTGCAGGCGATCCTCGACTTCGCGCGGGTGAAGAAGGCTTTGTCGCCGAGCGACAAGCGTTTGTTGCAGACGCTCGGGGCGCCCGCCGCGATCCTGCCGAACGGGCGGACCGCTCTCGCCAATCTCACCGGCTGGCAGCCGGCTTCGCTCAACGCGCTGCTCATGCGCTTTACCGGCGCGACGTCGCTCGACGCGCTGCGCGACATCGAAACCTTTGCGCGCGTCTATGACGCGCTCGCAATCGTCGCCGCCACGCGGGTTTCCGCGGGCGCGCTGCTCGGAGCGCTGACCAACGCGCCGACCGCGTCGAGCATCGCGGCGCTGCAGTCGGCGCTGCGCGCGCAATACGCGGCGGCCGATTGGCGCGCCGTGGTCAAGCCGATCAACGACGCGTTGCGCATCGCCCAGCGCGACGCCCTCGTCGCCTACATCCTGCAGGGCTTCAAGTCGCAACCGCCGGCGCCGCCCTATGACGGCGTCGACACGGCCGACAAGCTGTTCGAATTCCTGCTGATGGACGTCGAGAACCAACCGGCGGTCCTCACCTCGCGCATCCGCTTGGCGCTGTCCTCGGTGCAATTGTTCATCGAGCGCGTCCAGCGCGGCCTGGAGACGCAAACCGCGCCGGGCGACATCGACGCGCAGCAATGGACGTGGATGAAGCGCTATCGCGTCTGGCAAGCAAATCGCGAAGTTTTCCTGTGGCCGGAGAACTGGCTCTACCCGGAATTGCGCGACGACCAATCGCCGATGTTCAAAAAAACGCTCAGCGCCCTGCTGCAGAGCGACCTGACCGACGACGCGGCGGCCGAAGCCTATCTCGGCTATCTCGCCGAACTCGAACAGATCGCCAAGCTCGAGCCGTGCGGCATCTACTACGTGCCGGCGTCCGACGGCAGTTCAGGCGGCGGCGCCAGCGACGAGATCGCCTATGTGGTCGCGCGCACCTCGGGGGCGCATCGCAAGCACTACTTCCGCCGGCTGCAGGGCGGCGCGTGGACCCCGTGGGAGGAGGTGAAGATCGACTGCGAGGACATGCCGCTGACGCCGATCGTTTGGAACAATCGGCTGTTCCTGTTCTGGCTGCGCATCCTCAAGAGTCAGAATGCATCTCCGGCCGTTGGCCAAACACAGAACACGGGAGCGATATCCACTTGGCTGCCGAACGACGTGAGTTCCTACACGAACAGCGCGGCCGGAAACGCCGGGGGCATCACCGTCAAAGGCGTCCTGTGCTGGAGCGAGTTCCACAACGGCACATGGCAGGCATTGAAGACATCTGACGTGAACGATCCGGTAGTGTTGAACATACCGGCGAAGGCGATGGATCGAAATTTCGAGCTCGATCGCAATCGCATCAGGATCGTCGTCGCGCCCTACCACGAATACGTTCCTGCGGACGCCTTGATCCTCGCGATCCTGGCGCCCAGCGACGGCTCGCATCCCGTCGTTCCTTACGGTCCCGGCTTCGTCCTGCACAACACCCACAGCCTGCCGACGAATACCGACCATATCAAACAGGATTGGAATGGGCTCGGCGGGTACATAGGCGGCATACCGGTTCCCTTGCGCACGCTGACGCCCTCGACCACCTATCTCGGCGATCAGTCGGCGGGCACGTTCTCATTGGCGCGCTACGATTCGCTCGCCAGCATATTCTCCGCTCATGTCGACTCGAGTTCCGCGATCCTCGGATTCACCGCTTCGCCGCGTTACGTCGAGCCGCAGATAGGACCGGGCGACACGACCGACTGGCCGTTCTTCTACGAAGACAAGCGCCATCAGTTTTATGTCACCGTCGAGAAGTCCTTCGTTCCCTATCATATCTGGTTCGGACTGGGCGCCGTCACGGCGGCCCCGCAAGCGATCGCGCAAATTCCGAACATTCCCGTGCTGAAGACGACGCGCATCCCGACCAGCCGCCCGACGCCCGGACCGGCCGAGATGCCGAGTCAGGGTCCGGGCGCCGCCTGGACCTACGCGGACGGCTCGCGAACCGTCGTCGCCGGCTTCTCCAGTCAGGCGTCCTTCTCGTTCCAAGGACGCGACATCGGCGTCACCGGCGGCGCTCCGAGCGCGCTGAGCGGCGTCGCTACTCAAACACCGGGAGGTTGACCATGGCGCAGCTTTACGGCGGCATCGCCCAATTTCACCAAACGACGGACGTGGCGGCGGTCCTGGGTGCGCAGTATCGGCCGGGCAGCGTCCAGTGGCCGCCGCGATGGGGCTATTGGGCCTACAGCTTCGACTTTAAGAATTTCTTCCATCCTTACGTCGGCTCGTTGATCCAGCAGCTCAACCAGACCGACGTGAAAGGAATGTTGAACAGCAGCTTCCTGACCACGCTGTCGAACCCTTACACCGCGCAGGACTACACGCCGAACCCGACCAAAGACTCCGGGCTTACCGTGACGCTCGAACCGCGCGCGATCGACGTCGCCGCCGGCGGGCCCTACGCCGGCTACAATTGGGAGCTGCTCTATCACCTTCCGGTCGCGGTGGCGGTCCACTTGAGCAACAACCAGCGCTTCGCCGAGGCGCAGAAATGGTTCCACCTCGTCTTCGATCCGACCAACAGCGACACCAGCATTCCGGCGCCGCAGCGCTTTTGGACGTCGTTCGTGTTCAACGGCGCCGGGCCGATCGCCAGCGTGCAGTCGTTGCTCGTCCTGCTCGACTCCACCGACCCCGCGCAGGCACAAGCCAAGCAGGCGGTGATCTCCGCTTACGACGCGATCTTGAAGCAGCCGTTCGATCCTTTCGTCGTCGCGCGCAATCGGCCGAGTGCGTTCCAATGGTACGTCGTGATGAAATATCTCGACAACCTGATCGCCTGGGGTGACAGCCTGTTCCTGCAGGACACGATTGAGACGATCAACGAAGCGACGCTGTGCTACGTCCTTGCCGCCAATCTTCTCGGGGAAAAGCCGCTGAAGATGCCGCAGCCGGGCCGCAAGAGCGCCAGGAATTATTTGCAACTCAAGAACGCCGGCCTCGATGCGATGTCCAACGCGCTCATCGACCTCGAGGCGCAATTCCCCTTCAACCTGACCGCCGCCCCGAGCCAGTCGGGCGACGGCGCCGACATGAGCGGCGCGCTGTTCGGCATCGGCCGCGCGCTTTATTTCTGCGTGCCGTCGAATCAGACGCTGCTCGCCTATTGGGACACGGTGGCGGATCGTTTGTTCAAGATCCGCAACAGCGAGAATATCCAGGGAGTGTTCCAGCAATTGCCGCTGTTCGACCCGCCGCTCGATCCCGGCATGCTGGTCAAGGCGGCGGCCGCGGGCATCGACATCGCCAGCGTCGTCGCCGGACTCAACCAGCCGCTCGGGCCGGTGCGCTCGCCCTATCTGGTGCAAAAGGCGCTCGAACTCGCCGGCGAAGTGCGCTCGCTCGGCACGTCGCTGCTCTCGGCGATCGAAAAGGGCGAAAGCGAGAAATTGGCGCTGCTGCGACAGACCCACGAGATCGCGCTGCAGACGCAGGTGCAGAACGTGCGGTTCCTGCAATGGAAACACGCTCAGGAGGCGACCAACGCGCTGTTGAAGTCGCGCGCGAGCGCCTATGAGCGCTACAAGAACTATTTGCGCCTGCTGGGAAAGACGCCGGACGGCACCAACGCGCCGGAAAATCTTGCGCTCAACCGAGCGGAGATCACCGAGGCGAGCTTCGACGATCTCTATTCGAGCCTCGTGAGCGCCTACGACCTCCCGGTGCCGACCCAGACCCCCAGCAACCTGCGGCTTGCGCAGGGCTCCTCGCCGGCAAACAGCTCCGGCGCCGCGGGCGACGGCCTGCTCTATCTGAATACGAACGAAGACGTCGAGCTCAACACCCATCTGCCGACCGCGCGCGACACGCGGCTCGGCGCCGGCATCGCCAACACGGTCGCGGGCGCGCTGCAGCCCATTCCCAGCGCCGAGGCGCATATCGCCTTCTGGGGCATCGGCATCCATTCCAATCTCATCTCCGGCCAGACCTTGGCCGCGATCGCACGGACCGCCGGCGACGTGCTGGGGATCGCCGCGACGCACGAAAACGACCAGGCCGGCATCGCGTCGAAGACGTCGAGCTACCAGCGGCGCGCCGACGAGTGGATGCACCAGGTCAATCTCGCCGCGCGCGAACTCATGGCGATCGGGCGGCAGATCATCGGATCGCTGATTGCCGAGCAGGCCGCGCTGCACGAGTACAAGAACGTCAAGACGCAGATCGAGCAGGCTCAGGAGGTGCAGAACTTCCTGCAGAACAAATTCACCAACGCGCCGTTCTACGACTGGATGGGCAGCGAGCTGTCCGGTCTTTATTATCAGTATTACCGCTTCGCTTGCGACACTGCGCGCCGCGCCGAGCAGACCATGAAGCGCGAGCTGATGCGCCCCGAGCTCGACGACACGCAGTTCATCCAGTTCAACTACTGGGACTCCGGCCACAAGGGCCTGCTCTCGGGCGAAGCGCTTACTTTCGACCTGAAGCGGCTCGAGATGGCCTACCACGACACCAACAAACGCGAACTCGAGATGACGCGGCACGTGTCGCTGCGGCAGCTCGATCCGATGGCGCTCATCCAGTTCCGCGTCAACGGCACCTGTACGGTCACGATTCCCGAGTGGCTTTACGACCGCGACTGCCCCGGCCATTACATGCGGCGGATCAGATCGGTGGCGCTGTCGATCCCGTCGGTGGTCGGCCCGTATGCGAGCGTCAATTGCACGCTCAGCCTGCAGGCAAGCTCGGTGCGCGTCTCGCCGCTGCTTGCGAACGGCGTCTACGCGCGCGATCCAACCCAGGACGACATCCGGTTCGTCGATTATTTCGGCGCGACCGACGTCGTCGTCACCAGCGGCGCGTCGAACGACTCGGGCATGTTCGAAACAAATTTGCGCGACGAGCGCTTCCTGCCGTTCGAAGGCGCCGGCGCGATCAGCACCTGGACGCTGACGCTGCCGCATGAGCTGCGGGCTTTCGACTATTCGACGATTTCGGACGTGATCCTGCACGTGCGTTACACCGCGCGTGAAGCCGGCGACCCGCTGGGGGCGACGGCAATCAAAGAGTTGAAAAAGACTTTCGCCGATGCGACCCGCTCGCCCCAGGCGATCATTCTCAATCTCAAATACGACTTCCCGACGGAATGGGCGGCGTTTGTCAACGGCGTCGGAAACACCCCGTTCGCGGCGAAGATCGATTCATCCTTCCTGCCCTACTACGTGCTGGGGATGACGAAGACCGCCGTGATCGGTGCCGTACGTGCCTTCTGCGATGATGGAAAGGGAGGGCTCGCGCAGGTCAGCGTGCCCGCCACAGCGGTCACCGGTTCGCTCTCCGGCGCGGGCGGAGCGACGCTGACGCTTTCCTTCGATCAGAACGTGATGACGCGGAGCGCCGCGAAACAGGTCTACGTGGTGATCGGATATACGTGTGGCTGACCACGCGGGTTGAGCGCGCGGTTGCGTCGTCGCCGGCGCATCCGTGCAGAGAGCCGATCACCTCTCTTTATATTAGGCGTTATATTAGGCGGCCATCCGGCACGGCGCCTCGACGGGCCGCGCGAATTCGCGCATGCGACATTCGACCGCGGCGATTTTGTTTAACAATATAGATTATATGTGATATTCTCAATTGCATGAGGAGACTCGTGTACCCGGCGCGGCCCGAACTGAGGAAAAAATTCAAGATGGCGACGGGAGAGGGGACGATGATGCTGCGGAGCAACAAAATCGGGTCGGCTATTGTAAACAACAATGAAAATACAACAGGGAAACAGGGCGTCGGCGGTAACCTCCGACGACAGTTAAGCCGATGAATTGGGCCTTACCGCAAATCTGTGCGCTGCAGCATGAACAATGAGCCGAGGTGCCCGGAACAAGGCCGAAAGCAACGGAAAACAATCGATAACAATCGGAGGTCCTGTAAATCCCTGTTAATTTCGCGCGTCCAGCGGAGAGGGCTGTCCCCGCGCGAGCGAGGAACAACCCCGATCGGCATGGGGACGACGGAGGAAGATGCAGGGCGTTGGATCGGCGAACACCTTTTATGGCTTGCAGATTGTTGCTGATTCATCGCTCGCGCGGCCGCGAGGGGGCGGAGCGGCGAGCGGGAACACGCGCGGCCCGGCCGCACTTGACCACCATAGGCCGTGGGTCATGGCGCGCTTTGCGTCGGACCGGCGCCATAGTAAGGTGCCAATCGACGGGCGCCTGCCCGCAAAAGCAGGCAGCCGCATGAAAGGCACCTGGCAAGCCCCGGTGCCCGTTCGGAAATTCCCATCGGAGGAAGCTCAATGAAAGGCTCGAAATTCACCCGCCGCGATCTGCTCAAGTCGACGGCGCTTGCCACCGCCTCGGTGGTGGGCGCGCCGCTCGCGGCGCCCTACGTGCACGGCGCCTATGCGGCCGGCAAAATATCGCTCGGCCTGTGGGACCACTGGGTCCCGGGCGCGAACGACACGCTCACCAAGCTCTGCAACGAGTGGGGCGAGAAGAATAAGGTCGAGGTCAAGATCGACTACATCACCTCGCAGGGCGACAAGGACCTGCTGACCGCGAGCGCCGAGGCCCAGGCGCATACCGGTCACGACATCATGTCCCATCGCGCGTGGCAGATCTCGGTGCACCGCCGCGTGCTCGAGCCCATGGACGACGTGATGGCATCGCTGACCAAGTCTTACGGCGAGGTGAGCAAGGTTGCCGAATACCTCGCCAAGCACGACGGCACCTGGCGCGCCATCCCGACCGTGGTCGGCAGTCAGGTCAAGCCATGCTGCTCGCGCATCGACCTCTATAAGCAGCATTGCGGCATCGACCTCACCAAAATGTTCCCGGCCGACGACAACCGTGACAGCAGGTTTGTCGCCACCTGGACCTGGGACACCTACCTCAAGACCGCCGACCAGCTGCACAAAGCGGGCTATCCGGTCGGCCTGCCCATGGGGCAGACCACCGACGCGGTCGACTGGGTCGGCGCGCTGTTCACCTCGTTCGGCGTCCAGCTTGTCGACGGCAAGGACAACATCACGATCAACTCGGCGGAGACGCGGGCGGCGCTCGAGTACATGAAGAAGCTGATGCCGCTCAACCCGCCCGAGGTCTATGCCTGGGACGACGCCGGCAACAACCGCTGGCTCATTTCCGGCAAGGGCTCGAGCATCATGAATCCGCCGAGCGCCTGGAGCGTCGCCAAGCGCGACAACCCGGACGTGGCGAAGAACTGCTGGACCCACGACATGCCGTCGGGCCCGAAGGGGCGGTTCGTGGCGCAGCTGCCGTTCTTCTACGGCTTGTGGTCGTTCTCGCCCAACAAGTCGGCCGGCAAGGATCTGCTCACCTACATCTCGCAGAAGGACGCCGCGCGCCAGCTGGTCGCCGCCTCGAACGGCTACGACATCCCGGCGTTCAAGACCATGCACGACTTCGACACCTGGAAGACGGTCGAGCCGCCGCTCGGCACGGTCTACAACTATCCGCCGCGCGGCGATGAGCAGACCAGCATGACCGGCTATCCGGCCCGGCCCGACGTCGCCTCGCAGATCTACAACCAGGCCCTCCCGACCGTGCTGGTGTCCAAGGTCACGCAGGGCAACGAGTCGATCGACAGCGCCATCAAGTGGGCGGAGCAGGAAATCGAAGGCTTCCTGCGCGCGTAAGGTACTCCGCCGTCATCCTGAGGAGCTCGCGCGACGCGCGAGCGTCTCGAAGGATGGCAGCAAACACTGGAGCCTGCTTCCATCCTTCGAGACGCGCCCTTCGGGCGCTCCTCAGGATGACGGCAGTGAGAAAACAAACAAATGGTCGACGTCACCCATCCTCTGACACCAGTTGCGGCGAGAGCGCCCGCGCGGCCTGCCAAGTCCGGCCTGCATCGCATGATGCGCCGGCGCACCACCACCGCGGTGGTGATGTGCCTGCCGCTCATGGCCATTGTTGGCGGCCTGATCCTCTATCCGGCGCTCTATGCGATCTATCTTTCCACCCTCAATAAGGCGCAAACGAAGTTCCTCGGGCTCGGCAATTTCACCTTCCTGCTCACCCGCGACACCTTCTGGATGGTGGTCGAGCAGTCGGCGATTTTCGCGATCAGCGCCGTGTTCTTTAAAGCGTTGATCGGGCTCATCACCGCTCACCTCGTCAACAACCTGCCCGCCAAGGGCCAGCGCAAGTGGCGCGGCATGCTGCTGGTGCCGTGGGTCATTCCGCTGGCGCTCTCGACGCTCTCCTGGTGGTGGCTGTTCGATCCGACCCACAGCGCCTTCAACTATGTCATCGAGTCCTTCGGCGGCGACCCGATCGCCTGGCTCGGCAGTCCCTACTGGGCGCGCTTTTCGGTCATCCTGGTGAACGTGTGGTACGGCGCGCCGTTCTTTCTGATCATGTATCTCGCCGCGCTCAAGTCGGTGCCGGGTGAGCTTTACGAGGCGGCGCATATCGACGGCGCCAACTCGTGGCAGCGATTCGCCTACATTACTTTGCCGATGATGCGTAACATCATCGCCATCACCGTGCTGTTTTCGCTCATCGTCACCTTCGCCAATTTCGACATCGTGCGGATCATGACGAACGGCGGCCCGCGCAACATGACCCACGTGTTCGCGACCTACGCGTTCAAGGTCGGCATCGAATCCGGCGACATCCCGCTCGGCGCCTCGGTGTCGCTGTTCATGCTGCCGATCCTGGCGATCTCGGCGGTCTTCATCCTGCGCGGCGTGCGCAAGCGCGGGAGGGAAATCTGATGACCGCCGTCACTGCCACTTCGGTGCCGCGCGTGCGCGCGTCAAGCGCGCCGCGCAGCCTGCAGCGCAGCCGCCGCTGGGCGCTCGTTCTCTCCTACGTGTTCCTGGTGATCTTCGCGGCCTTCTTCCTGATCCCGCCCTATTACATGGTCGTCACCTCGCTCAAGAGCAACGCCGAGGTGGCGCATCTGTCCTCGAATCCGTGGCTGCTGTCGCAAGGGCTCACCTTCGAGAACTTCCACACGCTGCTCGCGCAGACCGACTTCCTCCTCTATTTCAAGAACACGGTGATCGTGACCGTGTGCGTCGTCGTCATCACCATGGTGGTGAGCGTGCTCGCGGCCTTCTCGCTCGGGCGCATGAAGTTCTGGGGTTCGGGCATCCTCGCGACCGGCATCTTTCTCACCTACCTGGTGCCGGATTCGCTCCTGTTCATCCCGCTGTTCCAGATCGTGCGCGGGCTCGGCCTGCTCAACTCCTATTGGGCCATGGTGCTCGTTTATCCGACGCTCACCGTGCCGTTCTGTACCTGGATCATGATCGGCTACTTCTCCTCGATCCCGAAGGAGCTCGACGAAGCCGCCATGATCGACGGCGCCAACCACATGCAGATGCTCACCCGCATCTTCATTCCCGTGGCGCTGCCCGGCATCATCGCCGCCACCATCTTCGCCTTCACGGTGTCATGGGCGGCGTTCGTCTACCCGATGGCGTTCCTCTACAGCTCCGACCAGCTGGTGCTCACGGTCGGCACGGTGACGAGCCTGATCCGCGCCGACGTCTATCAGTGGGGGATGCTGATGGCGGGCGCGCTGCTGGCGGCGGCACCGCCGCTGATCATCTACGCCTTCCTGATGGACTACTACATCGCCGGCCTCACCGCCGGTGCCACGAAAGGATGAGTGGGCTCTCGCCGCCGGCGGGAGCTTGGGGAACTTGGACCTGGGAGATTCCGTATGGCTGACGTCGCGTTGCGGGACGTGGTGAAGCGCTTCGATAACGTCGAAGCCGTGCGCCAGATTTCGCTCGACATTCCCGACAAGGAGTTCGTGGTGCTGGTCGGGCCTTCGGGCTGCGGCAAGAGCACCACCTTGCGCATGATCGCCGGCCTCGAGGAGGCCACCGCCGGCGACATCCTGATCGACGGCGAAAAGGTCAACGACGTGCCGCCGAAGGACCGGGACATCGCCATGGTGTTCCAGAACTACGCGCTCTACCCGCACATGACCGTGTTCGAGAACATGTCGTTCGGGCTGCGGCTGCGGCGCTTCCCCAAGGCGCAGATCCGCGAGCGGGTCGAGCAGGCGGCGAAAATCCTCGACATCACCGAACTGCTCGACCGCCGCCCCAAGCAGCTCTCGGGCGGCCAGCGCCAGCGCGTCGCCATGGGGCGCGCGATCGTGCGTAACCCCAAGGTGTTCCTGTTCGACGAGCCGCTCTCGAACCTCGACGCCAAGCTGCGCGTGCAGATGCGCACCGAGATCAAGCGCGTGCACCAGAAGGTTCGGACCACGACCGTCTACGTCACCCACGACCAGGTCGAGGCGATGACGCTCGCCGACCGCGTGGTGGTGATGAACGGCGGCCGCATCGAGCAGATCGGCACTCCGCAGGAGCTTTATCATCACCCGAAGACGCGGTTCGTCGCCGGCTTCATCGGCTCGCCGGCAATGAACTTCGTGCCGTCGCGGCTAGAGGCCAACGGCTCCGGCCTGTCGCTGCGTGTTTCCGACCAGCTCGCGTTCCCGGTGCCGGCCGCGCGCGCCGAGCGCTATCGTCCGCACGTCGGCAAGGACCTCACCTTCGGCCTGCGTCCCGAGCACATCACCGAGCCGCGCGGGGAGGGGCGCGAGCCGCGCAGCGAGTTCACGGTGAACCTCGACGTGGTCGAGCCCATGGGCATGGAGACGATGGTGTTCTTCACCGTCGGCGGCACCGAGGTGTGCAGCCGGGTCGAGCCGTCGGCGGCAACCGGCCCGGGCCAGCCCATGCGGCTCTACGCCAACCTCAACCACATGCACCTGATCGACCCGGCCAACGACGAGGTGCTGTGAGAATTTCACGAACTCGTCGTCGCCCGGGAAAGCGGGCTGTAGGGTGGGCTAAGGGCCGAAGGCCCGTGCCCACCATCGGTCGTCAAACAAACAACCGCGTGGGCACGCTCGCTTCGCTCGCTTAGCCCACCCTACGGCCCGCTTTCGCGGGCAATGACGAAGCCGTTGTTTGTTACAACAGCAGGAGATCCCTCGTGACCGCGCCCCGCGTCGTCCGCCTGTCGCCGCAGGACAACGTCGTCATCGCCATCGATGCGGTCGCGGCCGGCGCGCCGGCGGCCGGCACGTCGGCGCGCGAGCGCATTCCGCGCGGCCACAAGATGGCGATCGAGCCGATCGGCGAAGGCGCGCCGGTCCGCAAGTTCGGTCAGGTCATCGGCTTTGCCGCGCGCGGCATCGGCCCGGGCGAATGGGTGCATGAGCACAACGTCACGCTCCACGACTTCGCGCGCGACTACCGCATCGGCGAGGAGGCGAAGAACGACGAGGTGCTGCCGCCGGAACTGCGAGCGACCTTCGAGGGTTACGTGCGGCCGGGCGGGCGCACCGGCACCCGCAACTACATCGGCGTGCTCACCTCGGTGAACTGCTCGGCCTCGGTCGCGAAGTTCATCGCCGAGGAGATCAATCGCTCGGGCGTGCTCAACGATTACCCCGGCATCGACGGCGCCGTCGCCTTCGTGCACGGCACCGGCTGCGGCCTTGCCGCCTACGGCGAAGGTTTTGACGTGCTGCGCCGGACGCAATGGGACTACGCCACCCATCCGAACCTCGGCGCCGCGGTGATGGTCGGGCTCGGCTGCGAGGTGTTCCAGATCGATCGCATGAAGGAAGAATACGGCCTGGTCGAAGGCGATCACTTCCAGACCATGACGATCCAGGCGACCGGCGGCACCAAGAAGACCGTGGCCGAAGGGGTCGAACGCATCAAAGCGATGCTGCCGGTCGCGGCGCGCGCCAAGCGCGAGACCCGGCCGGCGTCGGAAATCGTGCTGGCGCTGCAATGCGGCGGCTCGGACGGCTATTCCGGCATCACCGCCAACCCGGCGCTCGGCGTCGCCTCGGACCTGCTGGTCAAGCACGGCGGCACGACGGTGTTGGCCGAGACGCCGGAAATCTACGGCGCCGAGCACCTGCTCACCCGCCGCGCGGTCAATCGCAGCGTCGGCGAGAAGCTCGTCGAACGGATCAAGTGGTGGGAGGAATACACCGCCCGCAACGGCGGCGAGATGAACAACAACCCGTCGCCCGGCAACAAGGGCGGGCGGGCTCACGACCATTCTGGAGAAGTCGCTCGGCGCCGCCGCCAAGGGCGGCGCCTCGAGCCTGCGCGCGGTTTACGAATACGCCGAGCCCGTCAAGGAGAAGGGCTTCGTGTTCATGGACACGCCCGGCTACGACCCGGTGTGCGCGACCGGGCAGGTGGCGGGCGGCTCGAACGTGATGTGTTTCACCACCGGGCGCGGCTCGGCGTTCGGCTGCAAGCCGACGCCGTCGGTCAAGCTCGCCACCACGACCGACATTTACAATCGTATGAACGACGACATGGACATCAACTGCGGGGACATTCTCGACGGCGTTCCGGTCGCCGATAAGGGCGAGGAAATATTCCGGCGGGTCCTCAAGGTCGCCTCGGGCGAGCGCACCAAATCCGAGGCGCTGGGCTACGGCGACCTCGAGTTCGTGCCCTGGCAGATCGGCGCGGTGATGTGAGCCAGGGCTATTGGCTGGGAAACAAACGGAACGTTCAAACGCTCCTCGGCGCAGCAAGATTGCGCAGCGGACCCGCCGGTTAATTCATTAGTTTCCATTATCGCTGCTTCACCAAATTCAATTTGACTTTCTGTCGCAGCGAAATCATATATCCCGCAGAATTTGCCGGACGTGCGTTCGCGCCGGCCGGCAATAATGAGGAACCCGATGCGCCAGATAGGCACCAATAGCGTGACAAATATCGCCGCCCGGTCGTTCACCCGACCGAGCGCGTGGCGTCGCGCGCCCATGGTCGGCCTATCGGGCTCCGATCGACCCCAACCAGGGTCACGGCGCAAACCGGATTAACCCGGCGGCGGGCAAAGCCCTCCGCCGACAGGCAGGAGGGCCAGAAAACCCGCGGAATTCCCTAGCAAAGCCCGGCTTCGCGTCGACGCGCGCGTCATGCGCCCGTTGCTGCGTGTTCCAAACGCCGGCTCCCTCTCTGCCCCACGAGTTTTGTGCTTGCGCCTGCGCGGCCGCGGCCGTTCGCGCGCGCCTGAGATTTGGACCCATACGGGTCCCGCTGTTTGACATTGTGAACGTCTATGAACAGGCCGGCGGCATCCCGTTCGGTGCCGCCGCCGTTTGTTCATTTTCGCCCGCCTAGCTCAGAGGCAGAGCAGCTGCCTTGTAAGCAGCAGGTCCCGGGTTCGATTCCGCGGGGCGGGCACCATGCGCTCTTGGTGGAAATAGGCAGACACCGCAGCCTCAGAAGCTGCTGCCGCAAGGCGTCCGAGTTCGAGTCTCGGAGAGCGCACCAATAACCGTAATCATTGACGTACGGAAATTTCACGGCCTGCGACGCCGCTGGTGTGGCGGTCCGCCTGTCGAGCGGATGAGCGGGGATCGAAACCCCGGCAGGTCGCCATCCTGCTTCGCGCTGCGCGCTTCGCAGGATTTCGTGGTCGCGCGAGGCGCGAAGCAGGATGCCCTCCGAAGCCTTGGCGAAGGAGGGCCATCTGGGTGTAGCTCAGCCAGCAGAGCGCCCGCTTCGGGAGCGGGAGGACGCAGGAGCAAAGCCTGCCGCCCAGTCCAGATTTCTCGTCGCGCCCTTAGCTCAATTGGTAGAGCGGTCGGCTTATACCCGACGTGAGCTCCGGACCGGAGCGCGGTTGGAGGTTCGAATCCTCCAGGGCGTACCAAGTCGGATGTCAGAGGACAGAGGACAGAGGACAGAGGACAGAGGACAGAGGACAGAGGACAGAGGACAGAGGACAGAGGACAGAGGACAGAGGACAGAGGACAGACGACAGACGGCGGACGGGAACTTGTTGCTCGTCCGTCCTCTGTCATCCGTCGTCCGTCATCCGCTTCAGGAAGGCTCCGCTGATTGGTCGGCGACTGGTCCCGAAAACCAGGGTGACCGCGAGGTCAGAGGTTCGATTCCTCAGCCTTCCGCCAATCCAGGAATCAGTAATCAGTGATCGGTAATCAGAGGGAGGAAAGCGGCGCCTCTTTCTGATTACTGATCACTGATTACTGATTCCTGATCCGCCTGGGAAGCTAATCTGGTGAAAGCGCCGCGCCGAAGCCGCGGAGAGGTGGGCTCGAAACCTACCCCAGGCACCAATCAGACGACAGACGACGGAGGACAGAGCACGGATAAGGGCGAAACGGCCCGTTCTTTATCTGTCGTCCGCCGTCCGTCCTCCGTCGTCCGAATCCATCCATAGCTCAGCCGGAACAGAGCACCCGGTTGCGGACCGGGAGGTCGCAGGTTCGAGTCCTGCTGGATGGTCCAATTTCAGGGCGTAGCGCAGCCTGGCAGCGCTCCTGGCTTGGAACCAGGAGGTCGTAGGTTCGAATCCTACCGCCCTGACCACTTTCACGTTCAAACGACAGGAGGCTCCCATGCGACGCGATTACGACGACCTGCCGTCCTTTCGAAACCTCGCGCAAGCGGAGGCGGGGGTTATGCGTCCGAAACGCACGTGCGGCGCGGCGACCGCGTCGTGCACGGCGACAAGGAGCTGACCGAGAAAGTCGGGCGCAACGACCTGTGCCCGTGCGGTTCCGGACGGCGCTTTCAAAAAATGCTGCCTGCGCTCCGGCCGCTTCGACGGCAGCGAGCGCAACTACTATGTCCGCGATTAATCAGAGGACGGAGGGCGGACGACTGACGACGGATAATAGAACTAGTCCGTACTCCGTCGTCTGTCATCCGTCCTCCCAACCGGATGAACCATCGAACCTGCCGAGGACTTTCGGAGAGTTGGCCGAGCGGCAAGGCATCGCGGTGCTAACGCGACGAGACCGAAAGGTCGGGCAGGTTCGACTCCTGCACTCTCCGCCACTTTGCTTTCCTCGCCGGTCCAACCTGAGTGGCACAAATCCGCCCGCGGTACGCGCGAGTAGCCCAATGGCAGAGGCAGCGGCTTCAAACCCCGCTCAGTGGGCGTTCAAATCGCCCCTCGCGCACCAAACAGATTGCTCCGTTCGCCAAGCGGCCAAAGGCATCGGTCCTACACACCGACATTCCGGGGTTCAAATCCTCGACGGAGCACCACCATTCGCACGTGAGCCGGAGAAGCGACGGCGGCGGCCGATAACCGTCTGACAGGAGGGGCAGTACCTCCCGCGTGCACCAAACAAGGAGAAAACAAATGCCTGCGCACAAACGCGGGGTCCTGGACCCCGAGCGTAAAGCCTGGATCGGCCGGGCACGGGACTTTTAACCCCGCCGCAGGAGGTTCGAGCCCTCCGGGGTTCACCATGGATCACTAGCTCAATGGGCAGAGCGGCGGTCTCTTAAACCGCAGGTTCCGGGATCGTGGCCCGGGTGATCCTCCAATTCGTCCGCGTACCCCAATCGGCAGAGGGACCGCGTTGAGAGCGCGCTCAGTGGGCGTTCAAGTCGCCCCGCGGACACCATCTACAGCAGGCAGATCGGATAGTGATCCACGCGGTCTCATAAGCCGCGTTGAGCCGGGTGCGACCCCCGGGCCTGCTACCAATTCGGGAAGTGCCAATAAGGGCAGGCTGGTGCCGCCGCTGCGCTGTAAACGCAGTCCCTAGCGCATGATCCCGAAAAGTGGGAACCGGTTTTCGGAAAAAGATCATGCGCCAATAATTAGTGGCAAGAGGTTCAATTCCTTCCACTTCCCACCATGCGACTATAGCTCAAATCGGTAGAGCAGCGCGCCGCTAACGCGCAGACGCCGGATCGTTACCGGCTGGCCGCTCCAACAAATCCCGAGATATGGGGGACGAGCAAGGGCTCAGGCTCGCCTTGCAAGCAAGCCGTGCGGGGAGCGTTACCCCGGTTCTCCACCAATTTTCCGGTCAAAGCCAAGCAAGGTGCAAGGCGCTGCCTGTTAAGCAGAGATTAGCCCGGTTCGATTCCGGGGACCGGAGCCATGGGGGCATCGTCTAACGGGAAGGATACGACCCTCTCAAGGTCGTGATGCGGGATCGTGGCCCGCTGCCCCTGCCAAATTCGCGCACGTAGCCGACGCCGGCTTCGAACCGGTGATCCGTAAACGGAGCTGAAAATGGGGGTTCGAGTCCTCCCGTGCGCTCCATCAGCATTGGCCTTTCGTTCAACGGCAGGACGCCTGACTCTGACTCAGGGGATCATGGTTCGAATCCATGGAGGCCAACCAATGGCACATGTGAGAAAAGGCGTGCTCGTTCCGTCGCGGCAGTGGTCGAAACACTTGCACGCGTGGAAGCGCATCTCTGGAAGAAACACCGCCAAGCCGAAAAGAAGGCAATCCGGTGCAGTGGCGAAACGGGAACGCGGCTCGACACCGGCCGGCGCCTCCAGCCTCCGTAGCTCAGCAGATAGAGCGGCCGGTTTCTACCCGGCAGGTCGGGCGTTCAAATCGTCCCGGGGGCACCATGTTCCTCTCGGCATACGCCAGCGTGATGTAACGGCAGCATGGCGGCCTCCAACTCCGCTCGTCAGGGTTCAAATCCTTGCGCTGGTGCCAACCAAAAGATCGGGCAGGCTCGGCTCTTGCACTCTCCGCCAGTCTCTAGCTGGAGCTCACCCGCGGTCATCACCGCCGGGTGGACAAATCTTCGCGATCATGAATCGCGATCCCCTCTCGCGCGTTATAATGGCGGCCGGGGGGAGTGCGGTGTCGATCGAGGAGGAAAGCATGAAGCGACATTGGCCGATCCTTGGCCTGTTGGTGCTCGCACTGGCGATCATCGATGCGTCTTTCGCAAGCGCGAAACAGCGCCACCGTGGTGCGCGCCACGCGCCTGTCAACGTTGCACCGCCCTCGTCGTTCGAGCCGGCACGCATGATCGAGGTGCGCCCCGGCGTGTGGATATCGACCTACGACTGCATCACCGACGATGGCTATGGGCGATGGCGTCCGTGCAGCTCCACCAGCCGATCTGGGGGTTGACGGCGTCGGGCGGTTTCTTCGGGTCCTACGTTCACGCGGGTATAGCTCAGAGGCAGAGCCGCGGTCTTCCAAACCGTCGGTCGCGGGTTCGATTCCCGCTGCCCGCTCCAATTCAAAGATCAACGCCGCCTTCGTCTAGGGGAACAGGACGCCGATCCTTTCTGGCGCACTGTGATTTGTCACAGTGGACGCCTCCAATCGACCTGTAGCATTTGAACGGGGCCCTCCGGGTGGGCTCCCGCTCGGAGACGCTAACCGGTCCCGGTGCGCAGCAAAGAGGGTCGCCCCCTCTCGCGCGCCGGGACTCGGGAGCAGACGGCTGGCAGAGCTCAGAGGCAGAGCCGCGGTCTTCCGATTCCTGCTGCCCGCTCCAATTCAAAGATTCAACGCCGCCTTCGTCTAGCGGAACAGGACCCCGGTCCTTCAAACCGGTCGACGCGGGTTCGAATCCCGCAGGCGGCGCCAACTTTTTGTTGGAGCATGATCCTATTCGGGGGTGGCGCAACTGGCGGCGCGGCCGACTTTGAATCGGCAGGTTGAAGGTTCGAGCCCTTCCCCCCGAGCCAGCCCTGTTGTAGCTCAGCGGCAGAGCGGCCGGTTGTGGACCGGCAGACGACGGTTCGATTCCGTCCGCAGGGACCAATCAATCTTCGTTTGTTTGGGCGTTCGCATCGAGCAGCTTGCGTAAAGCGTCGTAAAGCGCCTGCGGATCATCGGCCGGCACGAGAGTCAGTCCGGCTTGCGGAGCAAGACCGCAGGCGGCGGTGGCGATCACCGGCACGCCGGCCGCGAGCGCGGCGAGCAAATGGCGCGGTCGCTCCTCGACGTGGGCGGGCTGAACCACGGCAGCGACGCGATCGAGCCAATCGGCGTCGCCAGGACGACGAACGCGCACGCCGTCCCAGAACCCCGGTCCCTCGAGTTTGCTGCCAAGAAGCATCACCTCGAGATCCAACTCGCGGGCGACTTGGCGCAGCTCGAACGCGCCCTTGCGCGCGACGGTCGGCCCGGGAAAGGCGATGCGGCGCGGTGCGGCTTTCTCCCGCCCGCCCGGCCGGGCCGGCGGCAGCTGCCACGCGACCCGCAGCGCCTTGTCAGCAAACAAATCCGCGAGTTCGGCGTGGGGCGTCACGACGCGCTCCGCCTGCGCGAGCGCTTCGCGCTCGGCTTCGATCAGCCAATCGGGCGCCCGGAAATCGGCGAGGCTCGCGCGCTCCGGATGCGCCGCGGCGGCGGCGTCGAGGCGCGCGTGCAACAGATGCATGGGCAGCCGCGTGAGCAGCACCGTGAAGCGGCGGCCGCCGAGATGGCCCTCGCGCCAGAGGAACGGCAGCAGCGATTGCGCGACGCAGACTTCGGTCACGTCCGGGGTGAGCGCACGCGCGAGGCGGCGGGCAAGGCGGGCGGCGCCGCGCAACTCGGCGGCGCGGCGCGCCGGGCCTTGCTGCTTGAGCCGACGCAGCGCGAGCGCGCGGCCTGCGGCGGCAAGCGGCGCCGTCACCACTTTGGCGAAGCCGCGGGTGTCCCAGGCATAGCGCGCGAGACCGAACCGCGCGCCGTCGAGCGCAATACCCAGCACGTCGCCGGCGTCACGCACGTTGCGCACGTACTCTCGGAACTCGGGCCAGCACTCGTCGAGCAGATAGGCGGTGCGGCCGCGCGCTTCGGGCGCCACGCCCTCGTGGCGGAAGCACGTTGTCTGCTCGCACGTGCCGCAGGTCGCGGCCGCGGGCGGCGTGAACGCGGCGATTGTTTGCTCATTCGCCGTCACGGTCGACGCGGACTGGTGGCCGCGAAAGCGGACGACCAACTCGTCCCGCGTGAGCCGCGCCTCGATCAACAGCGGCGCATGGGCGCGAAAGCGCAGGTCGACGTAATTCCAGGCGACGGTGGCGTCGCCTCCGCGCGCCGCCGCCGAGCCCGGCACGCGGCGCGAATGGGCGTGGCGCTCGGCGATCTCGCAACCGCTCGCGAGCGCCGCCTGATAGAGCGCGTTCGAAAACTGGCACAGCCCGCCGCCGGTCGCCGGCACGAGGCATCCCTGTTGCAGCATGCGGCCGGTCACGAACCCGCGCCGGCGGCTCGGCCGGCCGAGTTGGCGCCAGAAGCTGAACGTTGCGCCTTGCGGCATGAGGAGGCGATCGAACGCCCGGACGGCGCGGCGCAGGTTGTGGACCTTGCCGAGCTGGAGGCGGCGCTCGGCGGACCTGCCGTCGGACCACAGCGGCGAGCGGACTTCGGCGAGAATGACGGAAAAATCGGCCCGGTTGATTTGTTCGAGCCGCGGCGCTTGGTCGATGAGATTGCGCACGGTCCGGCGCGCGCGATGCGCCATGACCTTGGCGTGGAAAATGAACGCCGAGAACCGCGTCGGGACAGCCCTCGCGGGCGACGGCAGCGGCAGGGCGGTGGCGTTGACGGGCGACATGGGCTCCCTTCCGGCACCCTGTCGCTTTAGTCGCTCAGCGGGTGGTCTCGGTTCATGGCCCTTTTTGTGCCATCATAGCCGCACGGCGGCTCTTGAATTACCCACTGAATATCGACCACCGTCCGGATCATATCCGCGAGAAGCGCTAAGCCGCATGGAAAAAGGAAGTATCACGAAGTTTGGGCTCAACCCGAAAAAGCCGCCGAAGACTGATTGGCGTGCCTTCGATGGCATGAGCGCCGAGGAACGTCACCGAGCGGCGCTCTCAGACCCGGACGCGCGGCCAGCGACCGGGGTACAATTGACGCGGGCACGCCGGATTCCGAAGGTCTCTTTTCCGATTTCGATCTGAGGCCGGTTCACGGCGGGAACATCGCGCGCCCGGCTTTGATCTCCCCGAACAGCCAGTCGTGGAAGCCGCGCGCAAGAAGCCATTCCATGCGCTCGCCGCTCCAGAACAGTTTGCGCCGTTCGACCGACGTGCTCTTGAGGCCCTTGAGAAACGCGGCAGTGCGCCGTCCGTCGGCGGCAAACAGCGGGTGCGCGCGCATGGCGGCGAGCCAGGCCGCGACGCTCGCCAGCCGCGCGGTATCGAAGGCAAATCCCATCGGTCGCGCGGCGGCGAGGTTGGCAAACCAAGCGCACTCGCCAAGCCCGGGCGCGCCGAACGGCCACGGCCTTGGCCGCGGCGCCAGCTCGCGTTCGAGCCGGTCGAGCACGGTGTCGAGATCGCGCTGCGCCGCTTCCAACAGGCCGGCGGGCGGCTCGTCCTCCCGTTCCGCCCAGCGCCAGTACGAGCAGTCGACGATGATGGGGTCGAGGCGCGAGTCGGCAAGCCGTTCGAGCGCACGTACCGCGACGCGATCCTGCGGCGCGGCCGGATAGAGGGCAGGCTCCGGATAGCGCCACTCGAGATACTGCACGATATCGCTCGAGTTGCTCACCACGACGCCGTCGTCGACGAGCACCGGCACCTCGCCGCGCGGATTGAGTTTGAAAACCTCGGCGCGGTTCTCGGCGAGGAGCCCGTCGACATAGTCGTAGGGCAGGGACTTGAGTTCGAGCGCGAGCGCGACCTTGCGCGCGAACGGGCTGAACCAGCTGCCGTAAAGCCGGATGGTCATGGCATCGTCCGTGGTTGGCTGCGGCCAAATAATAAGCGGGTCGGCGCGCGGTTGTCAGCCGCCGTGCGCCCTACGCCCGCTGCAGATCGGCCTTAAGCGCCCGCAAGAACCGCGCGGCTTCGCCGCCGGTGACCACGCGATGGTCGAAAGTGAGCGAGAGCGGCAGGATGCGGCGGATCGCGGCTTGCCCGTCATGCGCGACGACGTGCGGGCTCACGCGGCCGGCGCCGATGATCGCGACCTGCGGCGGCACGACGATGAGATTGGCGAAGCGCCCGCCGATCATGCCGAAGTTCGACAACGTTATGGTGGCGCCGCGCAGTTCCTCGGGCGGAATCGAGCGGGCCGCGGCGTCGGCGCGCATGCGATCGAGGCCGGCGCGCAGGTCGCGCGCGTCACGCTCGCCGACGTTGCGCAGCACCGGCACGATCAGCCCGCCCTCGGTGTCGACGGCGATGCCGAGATCGACGCGCGGGATGAGCCGCCGCTCGCCCGCTTCGGCATTGTACCAGGCATTGAGCGAGGGCTCGGCCTTGCAGGCCGCCGCGATCGCCCGCACCAAACGGATGGTGACGTCCTCGCCTTTGCGCCAATCCTCGATGTCGGCGTCATCGGTGACCGTCGACGGCACCACGCGCGCGTGCGCCGCCGTCATCCGCTGCGCCATGGCGCGGCGCATGCCGCGCAGCGGCTCGGCCGGCCCGGCGTCGGCGAGGCTCGAGGCGGCGCGCTCCACGTCGGCGCGGGTGATGGTGCCGGAGGGTCCGCTTCCCTGCACCAGGCTCAGATCGACGTCGAGCTTGCGGGCGAGCGCGCGTACTGCGGGGAGCACCTGAATGGGACGCCCGCGCGCGACCTCGCCCGCCTCCGCCGTGCGCGCCGGCGGCTCGCCGCGGTCGAGTTCGCCGACGACGGTGCCAGTGTCCTGCTGTGCGCCTTCGGCAAAATCGACCAGCGGCGCGCCGACCTTGACGAGGTCGCCCTTGCTGCCGTGCAGGTGCGCGATCCGGCCCGCCTGCGGGGAGGGCACCTCGACCACCGCCTTGTCGGTTTCGACCGACACCAGCGGCTGATCGACGACCACGTTGTCGCCCTCGTTGACGTGCCAGGCGACGATCTCCGCCTCTTCGAGGCCCTCGCCCAAGTCCGGCAGGAGGAACTGGCGCATGGGGTGAAGTGAGAATCAGCCGCTGAACTGCACGCATCGCCGCGCGGCGTCGGCGATGCGCGCAACCGAGGGCAGATAGTGCTGCTCGAGGCGCGGCAGCGGCACGATGGTGTCGTAGCCGGTCACGCGAGCGATGGGCGCCTGCAGCGAGAGCAGAGCTTTTTCAGCGATCAGCGCGGCAAGCTCGGCGCCGAAACCGCCGGTGCGCGCCGCCTCGTGCACGATCACGCAGCGGCCGGTCTTTGTCACCGACTCGAGCACGGTGTCTTCGTCGTAAGGTTTGAGCGTCGCGAGATCGATCACCTCGGCGGCGATACCGTGTTCGGAAAGCGCGTCGGCGGCGGCGAGCGTCTCTTTGAGCATCGCGCCCCAGCTGATGAGCGTCACATCGTTGCCCTCGCGCAGCACGAAGGCCACGTCGAGCGGCAAGGCCTCGCCGTCATCTTCCACTTCCGCCTTGCCGGAGCGGTAGATGCGCGTCGGCTCGAGAAACACCACCGGGTCGGGATCGCGGATCGCGGCAAGCAACAGGCCGTAGGCGCGCTCGGGCGAAGACGGCACCACCACGCGCAACCCGGGGATATGCGCGAACATCGCCTCGGTGCTCTCGGAATGGTGTTCCGGCGCGCGGATGCCGGCGCCGCATGGCGTGCGCAGCACCATCGGGCAGGTGAGGCGGCCTTGCGTGCGATTGCGCAGGCGCGAGGCGTGATTGATCAGCTGGTCGAGGCAGGGATAGGCGAAACCCATGAACTGAATTTCGCCGACCGGCTTGAGGCCCTGCGCCGCCATGCCGACGCACACGCCGCTGATCAGCAATTCGGCAAGCGGTGTGTCGATCACGCGCTCGGGACCGAAGCGCTGTTGCAGCCCCACGGTCGCACGGAACACGCCGCCGTTGACGCCGACGTCTTCGCCCAGCACGACCACGGCAGGATCGTCCGCCATGGCGCGCGCGAGCGCCATGTTGACGGCTTCAACGAGCGTCGCTTCAGGCATCGGAGCCTCCCGCTGCCGCGCGGCGCTGGCCGGCGTAGACCGCCGGCAGCTCGGCATAGAGGTGGTCGAACATGGTCTCCGGCGCGCGCGGCGGGACGCTAAGGTAACGCTCGACCGCGGCGTCGATCGCCTCCTGGCATTCGTGCGTGAGCGCTTCTTCGCGTGCTTTGTCCCATTGTTTTTGCTTGACCAGATAAGCGCGCAGCCGCGCGATCGGCTCCTCCTTCCAGTGCCGCTGCACGTCCTCGGGCGGGCGATAACGCGCCGCGTCGTCGGCGGTGGTATGGTCGCCGAGCCGATAGGTCAGCGCTTCGATCGAGCGCGGGCCCTCGCCGGCGCGCGCAGCGGCGAGCGCCGCGTCCATGGAGGCGCGCACCGCGATCACGTCGTTGCCGTCCACCTGCTCGCCGATGAAACCCGCGCCAATCGCCCGTTGCGCCAGCGTCTGCGCCGCGGTTTGCAGCCGCTGCGGCACTGAGATCGCCCACTGATTATTCACCACCACGAACACCACCGGCAGTTTCCACACGCCGGCGAAGTTCATCGCCTCCCACACGTCGCCCTTGGACGTGGCGCCGTCGCCTAACAAACAAACCGCCACGCGCGGCTGCTTGCGCAGCTTGAACGCATAGGCGACGCCGGCCGCGTGCGGCGCTTGCGAGGCGACCGGAACACAGAACGGGAAATCGTGCGGCGGGCCCGACCAGCGGCTGCCGCGCTCGTCGCCGCCCCAATAGAGCAGGATCTCCTCCATCTTCACGCCGCGCCATAGCAACGCGCCGTTGTCGCGGTAGGAGGGAAGCAGCACGTCATCGTCATGCATGGCGCTTGCGACCCCGACCGCCACGGCTTCCTGGCCGAGCGATACCGCATAGGTGCCGAGCCGCCCGGTGCGCTGCAGCGACACCGCCTTGAAGTCGAAGGCGCGAACGAGCACCATCGCGCGATAGAGCGGGATAAGGGCGGCGGCGTCGGCAGCCCAGGCAGGCATCACGCCGCTCGGCGTGCCGTCGGGCGCGAGGCAGGCGCGGCGGCGCACCTCGAAACGCGCAATAACCGACGTATCCTCGGCCGCGATCGAACTGTCGTTCATGGCCGTGGCCCCTGTTGCCAGGTCGCGCCCCGCGTGGCTCGATAACGCACGAGGGGGCAATTAGTTACCGGTGACGACAAAATTTTTGCGCCCCCGCGCGTACGGCGGCGTGCGGCGCAACGCGTGCGCGTCCTATGAAGTCGCGGGTACTTTGTACCTGAGTCGCGCCAGGCCCGCATAAATGAACGCGGCGATGCCGCCCACGTGCGTGCGCATCAGCGCGATCACCACGACGGCGAAAATCACCAGGTCCCATTCGCCGTACTTCTGCAAATAGGTCGTGAGAATCTGCACCGGGGCGGCGCCGATCAGCGGGCCCAGCACGGTGCCGAGTCCGCCCAGCACCACCATGATGATGAGCTTGGCCATCTCGTTAAAGTCGGCCATCTGCGGGGAAAGCACGACGAGATAATGCCCGTAGACCGCGCCGGCGAGGCCGGCGAAGGCGCTCGCGACGGTGAACACGAACACCTTCACCCGCGTGGTGTCGACACCGAGGCTCTCGGCGCGCAGGTCATCGTCGCGGATCGCGCGCATGAAATAGCCGATACGGCTCTTCACGATGCCGTACATGATCGTCACGCACACGAGCGTGAGCACGGCGAACAGAATGTAGTAGGCCTTCGGATCGAGATTGCGGAACAGCGGTGGAACGGTGAGGCCGAGTTCGCCGCGCGTGATCGGGTAGGCGGCGGTGAGCAGGATATGAATCGTCTCGGCAAAGGCCCAGGTGGCGATGGCGAGATAGATGGCGCGCATCGAGAGCACCATGCGGCCGAGCGCGAAGCCGAGCAGCGCCGCCACGGCGACTCCGCTGGCGATGCTCGCCCAGATGGGCACGCCGTAGTAACGGATCAGCAGGCCGGAGGTATAGGCGCCGATCGCCGCGAAGGCGTGATGGGCGAGCGAGAACTGGCCGGTGTAGCCCGCCAGCAGGTTCCAGCTCGCGGCGAGGATCGTGTAGTAAAGGCCGGTGGTGAGGAGATGCAAGGCGAAGCCGCCGGCGAAGAACGGCGGCAGCGCCAGCAGCGCCGCCGCGCCGGCGACGATGGCCGCCGGACGGCGCCAATCGCCCAGCGAGAGCGCGACGTGCATCATCCGAGCAGACACTCTTTGATGAGAGCGCTCACCCGCTCGAGCGGGAACTCGCGCACGGGCCCTTGCGCGCGCACGCGCCCGAGGTCGATCAGATAAACGTCGTCCGCGTGATGCAGCGCGTCCTCGATGTTCTGGTCGACCAGGAGGATCGTGCTGCCGGCTTTACGCGCTGCTTGCAGCAACTCGTACACTTGCGCGACCAGCGCCGGCGCAAGCCCCGCGGTCGGTTCGTCCACCAGCATGAGCGTCGGCGCGGTCATCATTTCTCGCGCTACCGAGAGCATGCGGCCTTGTCCGCCGGAGAGCGCTCCGGCCGGCTCACGACGGCGCTGGGCGAGCATTGGGAACGTCTCAAACACCCGTTCGAGCGCGCGCGCGAATGCCGCGCGGTCGCGCCGCAGGATCCAGCCGCCCATGCGCAGGTTTTCTTCGACGGTGAGCAGCGGGAAGACGTTGATCTCCTGCGGCACGTAACCGATGCCGAGCACCTTGATGGCGGCCGGCTCGCGCCCGCCGATTTCCTGGCCTGCAAAGCGTACGTTCCCGCGATGCGGCTTGAGCAGCCCGAACAGGGTGCGCAGCAGGGTCGACTTTCCGGCACCGTTCGGGCCGATCACAACCGTGACGCTGCCGGCTTCGACGGTCAGCGAAATGCCCTGCAGGATATCGACACCGCTCACATAGCCGGCGTGGAGATCGGCGATTTCGAGGAGCGCGCTCACGTCCAGCCCCGGCCGAGATAGGCGGCGAGCACGTCGCCGCGCGCCGCGACCTCATCGAGCGTGCCCTCGGCGGCGACGCGCCCTTCCACCAGCACGGTGACGCGGCGGCATAGGCGCCGCACGACCGCCATCTCGTGGCTGACGACGATGAACGTGATGCCGCGGCGGTTCTCCCGCTCGATCAGTTCGATAATCGCGTCCTTGATGGTCGGATTGATGCCGGCGAACGGCTCGTCGAGCAGATAACACTTGAGTCCGGGCGCCATGAAGCCGGCGGCGACCTGCAGCAGCGCGCGCTGTCCGCCGGAGAGCGTCTTCGCCGGTGCGTCGGCGAGCGGCGCCAAGCGAGTCAACTCGAGGAAGCTGGTCGCGCGTTCCTGCGCGGCGGCAAAATCGGCATCGCTCGATTGAGCGAGCGCCGGCAGCAGCAAATTCTCGCGCAGGCTCATGTTGCCGAACAGCTTGCTCACCTGAAAGCTGCGCACGAGCCCGCGCCGCGCGATCTCGTGCGGCTTGAGCCCGGCGAGCGACTGGCCGGCCAGCCGGATGTCGCCGCCGTCGGACGGGTAGAGGCCGGCGATCAGGTTGACGAGCGTGGTCTTGCCGGCGCCGTTCGGCCCGATCAGCCCACGGATCTCGCCGGGCTCGATCGCGAAATCGACGCCGCCAGTGGCGATAAGCCCGCCGAAGCGTTTGACGAGGTCGCGGGTTTCGAGCAGCGCCGCCACGGCACGCCCTCACGCCTGCCGGACGCGTTCGCCGAACAGGCCGGTCGGCCGCACCAGCAGCACCAGGACGACGAGCAGGAAGCCGTAGACGTTCTGATACGGCGCGGAAATGAAAGACGCGCCGAGCGACTCGACGACACCGAGCAGCACGCCCGCGATCAGCGCGCCCGGAATCGAGCCGAGCCCGCCGATCACGATGATCTCGAAGCCCTTCACCGTGGTGACCACACCACTCGTCGGAAACACCATGAACACGGGGGCGAGCAGCGCGCCGGCAAGCCCGGCGAGGCCCACGCCGATGCCGAAGGCGATCTGATCGAGCCGGAATACGTCGACGCCGGCGGTCTGTGCGCCGATACGGCTCTGCGCCGCCGCGCGCAAAGCGAGGCCGAGCCAAGTCTTCTTGAGCAGCAGATAAAATAGCGCGATCGCCGCGAGCGCGCACAGGAAGGCCGCGAAGCGCGCGCCGCTTTCCGGCAGCGGGCCGAGCATGACGCTCGGCAGGTTGGAGCCGGGCGTGCGCTGGTAGGGACCGCCGAGCGCGGCGGCGAGGTTGCGCAGCATCAGGAGCAGCGCGATCGTCACCACGATGGCGTAGTCGTCCTTGCGCTCGACCGCGGTGGTGAACATCGGTTTGATCAGCAGCGGCTCGAGCAGATAGCCGATGAGGAACACGCCGAGCGCCGAAAGCGGCACCGCCACCCACCACAGGTCGGCGCCGAGCCACTCCACGATCAGCAGGTACTGCAGGTATCCGCCGATCATGTAGAACTCGCCCATCGACCAGTTGATCATCTTCACGATGCTGTAGATGAAGGTGATGCCGAGCGCCATCAGCGCGTAGAGCACGCCGATGATGACGCCGGCGATCAGCGTCTGAAACAACAGCTCGGTGGAGAACATGGCGCCGAAGCCTAAGCAAACTCGGCGTCATCCTGAGGAGGCCGCGCGCGCTTGCGCGCGACCGTCTCGAAGGATGGCCACAAGCACCGAGTTTGCTGCCATCCTTCGAGACGCGCGCCTTCGGCGCGCTCCTCAGGATGACGGCCACTTTGTATCACGGCGTCGTGCCCGCGTGCTCGACGACGATGTCCGCGGTCTTCCAGTCCTGATTCGCGGAGGTGTAGTGCAGGATCAGGATCGGCGGCGACCAATTGTGGAAGAACACGCCCTCGGCGCGCGGGAAGGTCACCGGCGTTGAGGTCCAGCTTTTGAATTTGCCGGTCTCGAGTGCCTTGATCACCGCCTTCGGGTCGGTGCTGTTCGCCTGCTTCACCGCCTCGGCGAAAATCAGCACGTCGCCGAAGCCGTTGAGCGATGAGTACACCGGCGACTCGTTGAACTTCGCCTCGTAGGTCTTCGCGAGCCACTCGCCCGCGTCCGAGAGCTTCTGCTTGGGCGAGTAGTAGGCGATGAAATAAATCCCGGCGCCGGTCTTCGGGTGCAGCTGCCAGAACTGCGGCCTAATCGGCGCGTCGTAGGAGACCAGCATCGGCGCCTGCGGTGTGATGCCGAGAGTCGCCGCCTGCTCGATCATCAGGTCCATGGGCTGGCCGACGCCGATGTTGATGACGAGGTCGGGTTTGAACGCCTTGACCTGCAGCAGCAGCGGCGTGAGATCGGTCGAGCCGTGGTCGAACGTCACGGTCAAAAGCTCGAGCCCGAGCTTCTGCTCCTTGCTTTGCTTTTCGGTCTCTTCGGCGATGCCGATGCCGTAGTCGGTCGTCTCCGCCAGCATGGCGATGCGCTCGAACTTCTTGACCTTGATGAACTCGAGGAAGGCCGCGACGCGCAGCGGATCGATGGCATGGGTGCGGAACGCGACGTCATAGTGCTTGGCGGTGATGTCGGAGGCCGAAGCCTGGGTTGCCATGGTCGGCACGCCCAGTTCCTTCGCCACCTCGTTGACCGCGATGTTGACGGAAGAGTGGAAAAAGCCGGTGACGCCGACCGCACGGTCCTCGGTCACCAGCCGGCGATAAGCCGCGATGCCGCTTTCCGTGCGGCCCTGGCTGTCCTGCACCGCAAGCGCAGCCTTGCGGTCGGGAAGCACGCCGCCCATGGGGCCGTTGATGTATTCGATCGCCAGTTCGCCGCCACGGCGGATCAATTGCCCGGAGGCCGGATCGCCCGGCGGAGAGAGCGGGATTTCAAGCCCGATGACGACCGGATCGGCGGCCTGGACCATGGTCGCGGCCGCAAGCAGCGCGATGATGGCGCCGGCCAAACGCAACGTCGATTTCATTCAACGCTCCCCTCATCTGATTTGCGGTAGTCTAGCAGGGCAGTTCACGCGCTTCACCTGAGTCCCTCAGACGAGGCAGCACTTGCCAAGCACGCTAGCAACGATTACATTGATTTCAATGATAGCAGGCGTTGTCATGGCCAGCATCACTATTCGGAATTTGGAAGAGCAGCTCAAAGGCAAGCTCCGCATCCGGGCCGCCCAGCATGGTCGGTCGATGGAGGAGGAGGCGCGCCACATCCTGCGCGCCGCGTTGGCTGAGAAGACAGCTTCGCCCACGAATTTGTTTGAACAGATTCGCCGTCATGTCGACCCTCTGGGTGGCGTTGATTTGAAGATTCCGCGCCGTCGACCCATGCGCGAACCGCCGACGTTCGACGAATGATCGTGCTCGATACTAACGTTTTGTCCGAAACACTGCGACCGCGGCCTGCGGATTCGGTGAAGCAATGGATGGCGGCGCAAGCTGCCGCTCTGCTGTACACCACGGCAATAAGCCAAGCGGAGATTCTTTACGGTGTAGCCCTGTTACCTGCTGGGCGACGCAAACTCACGCTGCAGGAAATGGCCGAGGCCATATTTGGACAAGCATTCTTGGGGCGAGTGCTGCCTTTCGATAGTGCGGCGGCGATATCGTTTGCCCAGATCGCGGCGATGCGGCGGCGATCCGGCCGGCCAATCAGCGAAGCCGACGCTCAGATCGCTGCAATCGCGCAGTCCCGTGGTGCCGCCATCGCCACGCGGAATGTTGGAGATTTCGAAAATTGCGGCATAGAAGTGATCAGTCCGTGGGAGTCGTGACCGGACCGGTGACATATGTCTGATCACCCCAATCACGACCGTATCGCCCACGGCGGCAAGGCGATTTACGGCGCCGCTCTCGGCATCCTCATGCTGGAAGCGAGGTTTCCGCGCATCCCCGGCGACATGGGCAACGCGGAGACCTGGCCCTTCCCTGTGCTCTACAAGGTCGTCAAGGGAGCGTCACCCGAGCGCGTGGTCCGCGAGCGCGCCAACGGGCTGCTCGATGCCTTCCTCGCCGGTGCGCGCGAGTTGGTCGACATGGGCGCGGACGGCATCACCACGAACTGCGGTTTCCTTTCCCTGTTCCAGCGCGAGATCGCCCGCCACGTGGGCGTTCCGGTCGCCACCTCGAGCCTGATGCAGGCGCCGATGATCGCCCAGGTGCTGCCGGCCGGGCGGCAGGTGGGCATCCTGACAGTGAGCGCCCGTACCCTGACGGCCGAACATCTCGCCGCGGCCGGCGTCGCCGCCGACACGCCGGTCGGCGGCACCGACGATGGGCGCGAGTTCACCCACGCGATCCTGGGCAACGAGCCGGTGCTCGACGTGGCGGCGGCCGAGCGCGATGTTATCGAGGCCGGGGAGGCGCTGGTGCGCCGAAACCCGCAGGTCGGCGCCGTGTTGCTCGAATGCACCAACATGGCGCCTTATGCGGGCGCGTTGCGCGAGCACCTCCGCTTGCCGGTGTTCGACATCGTGAGCTTCATCACCTGGTTCCATGCCGGGCTGCGGCCGCGTGAGTTCGGGCATCCGGCGCGCGCGCCGCGCCCATGGCGAGGCTGAAGTAGCCCGTCCGGAACCAAGCGCCGCCCTTGGCCCTTGGTCTAGTTGCTGGTGACTCGCTATAGTGCCAAGCATCAACGGCGGGACCACAATCGCCCAGCAGGCGGAGGAAAACATCGATGCGTAAATGGCTTATCGCGGCAGCGGCGGCGGCCGTCTTCATGGCTCCGGGCGCCGCCATGGCCCAGCAGCCGATCATCATCAAGTTCAGCCACGTCGTCTCGCCGGACGCCCCCAAGGGCAAGGCGGCGATCAAATTCAAGGAACTCGCCGAGAAGTACACGGACGGCAAGGTCAAGGTCGAAGTCTATCCCAACTCGTCCCTTTACAAGGACAAGGAGGAACTCGAGGCGTTGCAACTCGGCTCGGTGCAATTGCTGGCGCCGTCGATCTCCAAGTTCGGCCCGCTCGGCGTCAAGGAATACGACGTCTTCGACCTGCCCTATCTCATGGTCGACGAAGCGCGCGCCCGCGCGGTGTACGCGAGCCCGATCCTCGAGGAGATGGGCAAGAAGCTCGACGCCAAGAGCGTTCACCCGCTCGCCTACTGGGACAACGGCGCCCACGTCTACACCTGCAACAAGCCGCTCGTCATGCCGGAGGACTTCCGCGGCCTGAAGATGCGCATCCAGGGCTCGAAGGTGCTCGACGCGGTGGCGCGCGAACTCGGCGCCATTCCGCAGATCATGGCGTTCTCCGAGCTTTATCAGGCGCTGCAGACCGGCGTCGTCGACGGCGAGGACAACGTGCCGTCCAACATCCTCACCCAGAAGTTCTATGAGGTGCAGAAGTATCTGACCGTCTCCTATCACGGGCGGCTGACTTACGCGCTGATCACCAACAAGAAATTCTGGGACGGGTTGCCGGCCGACGTGCGGCCGGGCCTCGACCGCGCGGTGAAGGAATCGACCGAGTTCTTCAACGACACGGCGGCGAAGGACAACGTGGACGCGCTCGAGAAGATCAAGGCGTCGGGCAAGATCGAGGTCCACGTGCAGACGGACGCGGAGAAGCAGGCCTGGATCAAGAAGCTGATGCCGGTGCACAAGGAGATGCAGAGCCGCTTCGGCAAGGACTTCATCGACAAGATCTACAAGGCCTCCGGCTTCACGCCGGCGTCGTGAGGCGTTTGGTCAGATAAGGTCATGGGCGCCAGCGGCTCGCTAAGCAGCCGGCGCCCGTTGCGTCCAAAATAACCAGGCGGGCTTAAAGCTCGCAGCCCGAGGGGAAACGCCGTGCTTGCCGTGCTCGACCGCATCCTCGACCGGCTCGAGGAGTGGCTCATCGCCACGCTGATCGCCGCCGCCACTGCCATTACGTTCGTGGCCGTCGTTCATCGCTACGGGGCGAGCAACTCCGCGTCGTTGGCGACTTGGGCGAAGATGCACGGCCTGCCTTGGCTCAACATCGTAGCCGAACAGGTCTACCTGTCGCTCACATCGATCAACCTCTCCTGGGCGCAGGAGCTGGCCACCTACATGTTCGTGTGGATGGCGAAGTTCGGTGCCGCGCTCGGCGTGCGCATCGGCATCCACGTCGGCGTCGACGTGCTGGTCGACCGGCTCTCGCCCTCGGCGCGCAAGCCGGTCATCGTGTTCGCGTTGCTGTGCGGCGCCTTGTTCACCGGCGTTATCGGCAGCTTGGGCGCGGTCTATGTCTACGAACTCGACGCCGACCAGGTGTCGCAGGAATTGGAATTGCCAAGCTGGATCATCTATCTGTGCATCCCGCTCGGTTCCTACCTGATGTGCTTCCGTTTCCTGCAGGTGACGTGGCGCTTCCTGCGCACCGGCTATAATCCGCATCACGGGCACGCGGCGGAAGTCGAAAGCGTCGTCCCGCCGCATGCGGCGATTCCGGCGCCGGCGCAATGACGAGCCTGTCCGAAGCTCGCGCGCCGCGCTCGCGTGGCTCCACCGTCATCGCTGTTTTGTTGATCGGGCTTCCGATCGCGCTAACCCTGCTGTGCGTCGCCGCGCGGTTCGATGTTGTCGAGCTGTCGCAGTCGGTGCGGGCCGGGCTGCTGTTCGTACTTCTGTTAGCTCTGATGGCGACCGGGATGCCGATCTCGATCGCGCTCGGCTTGTCGGTGCTCACCTATCTGTTCATCCTCTCGAGCGTCGATCCGAAAATGGTCGGGCTCAAGCTGTTCACCAGTATCGACCGTTTCGAGATCATGGCGATCCCGTTCTTCATCCTCGCCGGCAATTTCCTCACCTCCGGCGGGGTGGCGCGCCGCATGATCGCCTTCGCCACCTCGCTGATCGGCCACTGGTACGGCGGCCTCGGCCTCGCCGGCGTCGTCGCCTGCGCATTGTTTGCGGCGATTTCCGGCTCGTCGGTCGCGACTGTGGTCGGCATCGGCTCGATCATCCTGCCGGCGATCGTGCAGCAGGGCTATCCGCCCCGCTTCGGTGCCGGCGTGATCGCGACCTCGGGCGCGCTCGGCATCCTGTTTCCGCCCTCGATCAATCTCGTCATTTTCGCGGTGGCGACGAGCGGCATGCAGCCGCGCGGGCCGGATGGGGCGATCGTCGATTCCGCCTCGGTCGGCCAGCTGTTCATCGCCGGGCTGGTACCCGGCCTCATGCTCGCGACCATGCTCGGCATCACGACCTGGTATCGGGCGTGGCGCAACGACTATCCGCGCATGGAGCGGTCGAGTTGGGGCGAGTGCCTGCGCGCGTTTCGCGAGAGCTTCTGGGGCCTGTTCCTGATCGTGCTCGTGCTCGGCGGCATCTACTCGGGCCTGTTCACGCCGACCGAGGCGGCCGCCATGGCGGCGACCTACGCCTTCTTCATTTCGGTCTTCGTCTACAAGGAACTCAATCTGCGCGACGTGCCGGCCGTGCTGCTCAAGGCCGCGTCGATGAGCGCTATGATCCTCTACATCATCACCAACGCGGCGGTGTTCTCCTGGCTGCTCACGTCGGAGCAGATCCCGCAGTCGATGGCCGAGTGGATGACCGCGCAAGGTTTCGGCATCGTCGCCTTCCTATTCGTCGTGAATATCGTGCTGCTCGCGGCCGGCAACTTCATGGACCCGGCCGCGATCGTGCTGATCATGGCGCCGATTTTGTTCCCGATGTCGGCGGCGCTCGGCGTGCACCCGGTGCACCTCGGCATCCTGATGGCGGTGAACATGGAGGTCGGCCTGTGCCACCCGCCGGTCGGGCTTAATCTCTACGTCGCCGCCGGCATCACCAAGATGGGCATCGGGGAGCTCACAGTCGCGGTACTGCCGTGGCTCGGCACCATGCTGATATTCCTCGTGATGGTGACCTACATTCCCGAAATATCGCTGTGGCTGCCACGCGTACTTGGGATGGTGAATTAGCTCATGCCTGCTGCGCCGCCTGGGCCGGTTGTCGTCATCGGGGCCGGCATCGTCGGCCTTTGCTGCGCGACCTATCTGCAGCGCGACGGCCACAAGGTCGTGCTGGTCGATCCGGGCGGCCCGGGGGAGGGGACGTCCTACGGCAACGCCGGTGGGCTCAACGGATCGTCGATCGTGCCGGTCGCCATGCCGGGCGTGCTCGCCAAGGTGCCGCACTGGCTGCTCGATCCTGAAGGGCCGCTGTCGATCCGGCTGCGCTATTTGCCGCAGCTCCTGCCGTGGCTCTATCGTTTTGTGCGCGCCGGGCGGCCGGAATTGGTACGCGCGCAGGCGCGCGCGTTACGCGGGTTGCTCGGGCCCACCGTGGATATGCATCGCGAGCTTACGGCTAGCGTCGGTGCCGCCGACCTGATCCAGCGTAGCGGGCTGCTCGTCGTCTATCGCGGCGAGGCGGGTTTTGCGGCCGATACCGCGGCGATGCGCGTGCGCGCGGAAAATGGCGTGAAGATCGACGAGCTGAGCCAAGACGAGTTGCGCCAGATCGAGCCGACGCTGTCGCCCGTCTACACGCGCGCGCGTTTCATCTCTGAGAACGGTTATGTCCGCAATCCGTTGCGCCTGAGCCGCGCTCTGGCCGAAGCGTTGGTCGCCAATGGCAGCGAGATCCGCCGAGAGCGCGCGGAGGGCTTCGTCTTTGCGGACGGAAAGGTTGAAGCGGTTCTCACAAACACGGGACGCATACCGGCCGCCGCCGTGGTGCTCGCCGCCGGCGCGCATTCGAAGCGGCTCGCCGCGCGCCTCGGCGAAAAGGTGCCGCTCGACACCGAGCGCGGCTATCACGCAATGATCAAATCGCCCGAAGTCGCGCCGCGCCTGCCGATCATGGACGCGGAGGCGAAGTTCGTCGCCACGCCCATGGAGGAGGGCCTGCGCATGGCGGGCACCGTCGAGTTCGCCGGCCTCGACGCGCCGCCCGACTGGCGCCGCGCCCGCGTCCTGCTCCATCACGGGCAGGCGATGTTCCCCGGCCTGCCGCGTACGGTGGCTGAAGATCGCGTCGCGCTGTGGATGGGTTTCCGGCCCAGCATGCCGGACTCGCTGCCGGTGATCGGGCCGACGCGCCGGTACGCGAACGCGTTCCTCGCTTTCGGGCACGGCCACGTGGGCCTCATCGGCGCGCCCATGACGGGACGCGTGATCGCCGATCTCATCGCCGGCCGACCGCCCGCGATCGATGTGGCCCCGTTCAGCGCCGCTCGATTCAGCTGAAGCTTACTTCGCGGGCGGTCCCATGGTGATGCTGACGGTGCCGACGCCGTCGACGCCGCCCTCGAGCTTGTCGCCCGCCACCACCGCGCCGACGCCCGAGGGTGTGCCGGTCATGATCACGTCGCCCGCCGCGAGCGCCACCTGCTCGGAAAGCTTGGCGATCACCTCCGGCACGTTCCAGATCATTTGCTCGAGATCGCCATCCTGGCGCACCGTGCCGTTGACCTTGAGATAGATGCGCCCCTTCTTCGGGTGCCCGATCTCGGACGCCGGCCGCAGCGCGCCGCACGGCGCCGACGCGTCGAACGCCTTGCCGATTTCCCACGGCCGCTTGAGGTCGCGCGAAGCGATCTGCAGATCGCGCCGCGTCAGGTCGATGCCGACGCCGTAGCCATAGATGAGATCGAGCGCGCGCTCGGGCGCGAGATTGCGGCCGCCGTCCTTGAGCGCCACCACCAGCTCGATCTCGAAGTGCAGGTCCTTGGTGAGCGGCGGGTAGGGCACGGTCGAACCGTCCGGCACCAGCGCGTCGGCGGGCTTGGCGAAGAAGAACGGCGGTGCGCGCTCGTCCTGGCCCATCTCGCGGATGTGTTCGATGTAATTGCGGCCGACGCACCACACGCGGCGCACCGGGAACCGGCGGGAAGTGCTGGCGACCGCGATTGAGGGCGGTGGCGGCGCCGCGATGACGTACTGGTCGCTCATGGACTTCCTTTTCCGGCTCGGGATGGATGAATGGGAGGTCAGGCGCCCCGCGGATAGTCGGCGCAAGGGCGCGCGTCAATCGTTAGCCCGCATAGTCCGTTCTCGAGAAACTCTGGAATGATTCTAGTCTGTACGAGCGACCTTTAATCTCAGTTATGATGCCCTTACTTTTGCGGCAGAAATCAACTAAGCCGTCGCAACGAAAACATCGTCTGAGCAATGAGCGGCGTGCAGCCCTCCAACATCGATCGTCCTTCGGCGCCGCCCTATCTGAGCTGGCGGCGGTTCAGTGCGGTGGTCGGTCCCGGCATCGTGGTGATGCTCGCCGACACCGATGCCGGCAGCGTGATCACGGCCGCGCAGAGCGGCGCCGAATGGGGTTACCGGCTGCTGCTGTTGCAAGTGATCCTCGTGCCGATCCTGTTCATGGTGCAGGAATTGACGGTGCGGCTCGGCATCGTGAGCCGGAAGGGCCACGCCGAAATGATCCGCGATCACTTCGGTCGCGCCTGGGCCTGGGTGTCGGTCGCTACGCTGGTGCTCGCCTGCATCGGCGCGCTGTTGAGCGAATTGAGCGGCCTTGCCGGCGTCGGCCTGCTCATGGGCGTGCCCACCTGGGTGACGACCGCGTTGATCGTGGTGCTGTTGATTCTCATGGCCTATCGCGGCTCGTATCTCACGGTCGAGCGCGTCGCGATCGCGGTCGGCGCGTTCGAGCTGGTGTTCCTGGCGGTCGCCTGGAAAGCCCAGCCGGGGCTTGCCGACCTGGCCGCCGGCGCGATCGACATCCCCTGGCGCGAGCCGAGATATCTCTATTTGGTCGCGGCGAACATCGGGGCGGTGATCATGCCCTGGATGGTGTTTTATCAGCAGTCCTCGGTCGTCGAAAAACGATTGACCGTTGCGGATTTGCCGGCCGCGCGCCTCGATACGGCGCTGGGGGCGGTACTCACGCAAATCATCATGGCGGCGGTATTGGTGGCGACCGCCGCGACGCTTGCAGGCTCGACGCGGTCCGGATCGCTCGATACCGTCGAGCAGATCGCCGACGCGATCACGCCGTTCCTGGGCGAGACCACCGGCAAGCTTCTGTTCGGGCTCGGCCTCACCGGTTCTGCCGTGGTGGCGACGATCGTGGTGACCCTGACGGCCGCGCGCACGCTGAGCGAGGTGCTCGGCGTCAAGCATTCGCTCGAGCACGAGCCGCAGGAAGCGCCGTGGTTCTACGGGATCTATACCGTGACGCTGATCGCCGGGGGCCTGCTCATCGTTTCCGGCGTCAACCTGGTGAGTCTCGCCGTTGGCGTCCAGGTGATGAACGCGCTCCTGCTGCCGATCGTCCTCGGGTTTCTCTATTTGCTGGCGCGTCGCCTGCCGCCGGCGCACCGGCTGCGCGGCTTTTATGCCGTGGTCGTCGCCGTGACGATCGCCGCCACCGTGCTGTTCGGGCTCTACTCGGGCGTCGCCGGAATCATTTTCTAGCCGCAGCGGTTACCCGGAAGAGGCCATGGCGACCGGCTCGCGCGGCGGCGCCTGGTCCTTGAGCTGGGCGCGGTAGAACGAGGCGTAGCGGCCGCCCTTGCGCAGCAGTTCGTCATGGCGGCCGGTCTCCACCACCACGCCCTGCTCGACGACGAGAATGCGGTCCGCGTGCATGATCGTGGCGAGGCGGTGCGCGACCACGACCGTGGTTCGTCCTTCGCACAGATGCGCCATCGCGTCCTGGACCATCCGCTCGGATTCGCTATCGAGGGCCGCGGTCGCTTCGTCGAGCAGGATGATCGGGGCGTCCTTGATGAGAGCGCGCGCAATGGCGATGCGCTGGCGCTGCCCGCCTGAGAGCCGCAATCCATGCTCGCCCACCTGAGTGGCGTAGCCCGCCGGGAAGCCTGTTATGAAATCATGGGCGTGGGCAGCGCGCGCGGCGGCGATTATTTCGGCCTCGCTTGCGCCTGGTTTGCCGAAGGCGATGTTCTCGCGAATCGTTCCTTGGAACAGATGCACGTGCTGCCCGACGAAGCCGATCTGCCGCCGCAGGGCGCGACGCGGCAGATGTAGAATATCGCGTCCGTCGATCGTGATGCTGCCGTTCTCGGCGTCATAGAAGCGCAGGAGCAGATTGAGCACGGTCGACTTGCCGCCGCCCGAGGGGCCGACGAGCGCGGTGACCTTGCCCGGCTCGGCCACGAACGACATCCCGCGGATCACCGGTTCGTCCGGCCGATAGGCGAACCTCAGCGCGGAAAATTCGATGCGTACCGCCGGGCTGAGCACGAGCGGCGTTTCGTCCTCGTGGATCGGCTCGCTCGGCGGGGCGTCGATCAGCTCGTAGAGCACCTTGGCGCCGACGAGGTTGGCGTTGAGGTCGATGTTGAGGCGCGCGAGGCGCTTGGCGGGCTCGAACGCAAAGACGAAGGCGGTGAGGAAAGACATCAGCTCGCCCGCTGTCGCGCTGGTATTGATGACCCGGTAACCGCTGTACATCACGGCGAGCGCGAGGCCGACGCCGGCGATGCTTTCCATCAGCGGGCTCGTGCGGTTGACGATGCGCGCCATCTTGTTTGCCGCGCTCTCCACCTCGGCGACGCTTGCGGCGAAGCGCCCGCGCATTTCTTCCTCGAGCGTGAACGACTTGACGATGCGCATCCCCTGCAGCGCCTCCTGCAGCGTCTCAAGGATGCGCGCGCCGCCGGTGAACTGGCTGTGCGCGACCGTGCGGATGCGACGGATGAGCTTGCGCAGGACCAGCATCGCCGGCGGCACACCGATGAGACCAATCCCGAGCAGCACCGGGTCCTGGATCGCCATGACGACCGCGAGGCCGATCAAGGTAAGGAAGTCACGACCGAGCGCCAGGATCAGGAGATTGAGCACCTGGGTGACGGCAGTAGTGCCGGCGGTCAGCCGCGCAATGAAATCAGACGAGTGGCGGTCGGCGAAATAGCCGAGGCCCTGGTTGAGCAGCTTGTCGAAGGTCCCCTGCTGAATGTCGGCGATGATGCGGCTGTTGATGCGCGCCAGGACGACCATGTGGCCGTAAGTGCTCGCGCCCTTGAGCATATAGAGCACCATAGTGGCGAGCCCGACCGCGACGATCGCCGAAAAATTTTTCCCGAGGTAGGTTTGGTTGACAAAATCCTTGACCAAATACGCCACGATCGCCGTGCAGGCGGCTGTCACGGCCATCAGCGCGAACGCGAGGGCATAGCGCTGCCAGCGCACGGCCGCGTGCTCGAGCAGCAGGCGCCGGATCAGCGCGAGCGCGCTCTCCGGGTCGGCAAACAGCGATCGCAGGCGGGATGAAAGCATGCGCGTTCCGGTTTTCTCCACCGTTCCTGCCCGCCGCGGCCGGTTTTTGCAAGGCTTTTGAAGCGTTTACCGGTTCCGGGTGACGAGCTTCTTCTGCCAGGCGAGGGCGTGCGCCACGATCGTGGTGAGATCGTCGAGTTGCGGGCGCCAACCCAACAGCGCGCGCGCCCGGTCGGCGGCGGCGACCACCTGCGCCGGATCGCCCGGCCGGCGCGGCGCGGTATCGACGCGGAAATCGACCCCCGAAACCCGTTTGACCGTGTCGATCACTTCGAGCACGGAAAAGCCGTGGCCGTAGCCACAATTGAGCGTGAGCGACTCGCCGCCCGCGCGCAGGTGACGCAGCGCATCGGAATGGGCGCGGACGAGATCGCTGACGTGGATGTAGTCGCGGATACCGGTGCCGTCCGGTGTCGGAAAATCGGTGCCGAACACGTCGATCTTCGGCCGCTGGCCGAGCGCCGCTTCGGTCGCGACTTTGATGAGGTGGGTGGCGTTGCGCGTTGATTGCCCGGTGCGCAGCTTCGGGTCGGCACCCGCCACGTTGAAATAACGCAACACGACGTAGCCGAGACCGTGCGCAAACCCGGCGTCGCGCAGCATCCTTTCCGTCATCAGCTTGGACGCGCCGTAGGGCGACATCGGCATCGGGGGCGCGTCTTCCGCCACCGGAGTCCGTTCGGGATTGCCGTAGACCGCTGCGGTCGAGGAAAAGATGAAATGCTTCACGCCGCTTTTGATTGCCGTCTCGATCAGCGCGCGCGAGTTCACGGTATTGTTGCGGTAGTAGGCGAGGGGCTGAGCGACGGATTCAGGCACCACCGTCGAGGCGGCAAAGTGAATGATCGCGTCGACGTCGTGCTTCGCGATTATCGAGGCGACGAGTTCCTGGTCGCCGGTGTCGCCGACGATGAGCGGCACGCCTTCGGCGACCGCCCAATCGAAACCGGTCACGAGACTGTCGAGCGTGACGACCTTTTCGCCGGCATCGGCCAGCTCGTGCACCATATGGCTTCCGATGTAGCCGGCGCCGCCGGTGACGAGGATGGTCATGACGCGCGCGCTCCCGCGGCCGCCGTTTGCGGCCGCGCTCGTGCCGTGCCGAACAGATCTTGCTCGACGAGCAGGCAGATGACGTGAGCCGCGACGAGGTGGACTTGTTGAATGAGCGCCGTGTCGTCCGACGGTGCCGCGCAGACGAAGTCGCACAGGCCGCGCATGTCGCCGCCGCTGCTGCCGGTGAACCCGACGGTGACGAGGCCCAGCTCGCGCGCGGCGCGCAACGCGGCGAGCACGTTCTCGGAGCGACCGGAGGTCGAGAGGCCGATGAACACGTCGCCGGCTCGGCCGAGCCCACGCACCTGCCGTTCGAACACATCGGCGAAGCCGTAATCGTTGCCGATCGCCGTGAGCAGGAGCTGTCGGTCGTCAGCGCGATCGCCGGCAGCGGGCTGCGGTCGAGCTTGAAGCGCGAGAGGAACTCGGCCGCGATGTGCTGGGCATCGGCGGCGCTGCCGCCATTGCCGGCGAGCAGTATTTTGCCGCCGGCGCGAAACGCGCGGGCGAGGCGGTCGGCGATCGCTGCGAGCGAGCGGCGCAGCTGCACGTCCTGCGCGGCGCCCGCGAGCACCTCGCACGAAATGTGAAAGTAACGCGCAACCGCGTCTTCGAGCGAATCGGTCATACGATGTCCACCGCTGCGCTAGGTATCGGGCGGCGTCGGCCCAAGCAAGGCGGGCTCAGCTCACCACCGCCTCGACCCGCACCATCTCGTCGATGATGTCGGGAACCCGCCGCGTCAGCGACCATCCGGGATAATGCGCGCGGAATTTACCCATGTCGCTGATGTAGCAGATGTGGTCGCCCTCGCGGTTTTTCTCGTCGTAGCGCCACGCGACCTTGCGCCCCGATACCTCCTCGATCATCTCGAAACACTCGAGGATCGATGCGTTGCTCTCGCGGCCGCCGCCGAGATTGTAGACCTCACCGGCGCGCGGCGCCGCGATGAACTCCTCGAAGGCGCGCACCACGTCGAGGCTGTGAATCTGGTCGCGCACTTGCTTGCCCTTGTAGCCGAAGATCGTGAACGTCTTGCCGCGCAACGCCGTCTTGACCAGGAAGCTCAGGAAACCGTGCAGCTCGACCCCGCTATGATTGGGGCCGGTGAGGCAGCCGCCGCGGAAGCACGCGGTCGGCATGCCGAAATAGCGGCCGTATTCCTGGACCATCAGGTCGGCGGCGGCTTTCGATGCGCCGAACAGGCTGTGCTTGCTCTGGTCGATGCGCATCGTCTCGTCGATGCCTTGATAGTGCGCCGGGTCTGCGTAGTCCCAGCGCATCGGCAGCTCGACCAACGGCAGTTCGTTCGGCACGTCGCCGTACACTTTATTGGTGCTCATGAAAACGAAGGGCGCTTCGGCGCAATGGCGGCGCGCCGCTTCGAGCAGATTGAGCGTGCCGGTCGCGTTGACGTCGAAATCGTCGAACGGGCGGTCTTTGGCAAGATCGTGGGACGGCTGCGCCGCGCAGTGAATGACGGCGCCGATCCGGTGCGCCGCGAACAGCGCCGTCACCGCCGCGCGGTCGCGGATGTCGACCGCGTGATGGGTGAAATTGCGCACGCCGTCGAGGAGCTGTCTGAGCCGCCAGGCGGTGTCGCCCTGCGGGCCGAAGAAGTCGGCCCGCATGTTGTTGTCGAGGCCGTGCACGTGATGGCCGCGGCGGGCGAAATACTCGACCGCCTCCGAGCCGATCAGGCCGCTCGATCCGGTGACGAGAATCTGCACGGAGAGCCGCCTAGTAGAGTTTGAACTTGATGAACGCGGCCCAGCACATGCGCAGCATCACGAGGCCGTTGCGGAACCGGCCGGTCATCTTGGTCTCGCCGCTCACCCGTTCCTGATAATGCACGGGCAGATCGACGATGCGCAGGTGAAGCTTGGCGGCGCCGAACAAAAGATCGTAATCGCCCCAGCGGTCGTCGGTGCCCCAGGTGCCCACCAGCGCGCGGATTGCCGGCCAGTGGCGGCGCCACAGCACTTTGGTGCCGCACAACGTGTCGCTGACGCGCTGTCCCGCCAGGATCGAGATCAAGCCGCTGAAGAAGCGGTTGCCGACCGCGTTGAGCGGCTGCATCGCGGCACCCTCCATCGGGAAGATGAAGCGCGAGCCGTTGACAAACTCCGCCTTGCCGCCGGCGATCACGTCATAAAAATAATGCAGCTCCTCGGGCATCGTCGTGAGATCGGCGTCGAGGATCATCAGGATGTCGCCCTCGGCGCGATCGAAGCCGGTGCGCACGTTCGACGCCTTGTTGATGCCGGGCCCCTCATAGAGCTTGATGTCGCGATCGGGATGCAGCGCCTGCACGCGGCGGACCTCGTCCGCCGTGCCGTCGGTCGACTTGTCGTCGCAAAAGATGATTTCCGTGTGGGCGCCGAGATCCGGGATGCGCTCGACCGCGGCTTGCACGTTTCCGACTTCGTTGCGGCAAGGGACGACGATCGAGACGGAATAGTCGCGCTCCGGGGCGCGTGGCGGCGTCGGTCGCGCAACGACCATGTTGGTGAGGCTCAGGCGTTGAAAGCCCGGGAGCCGTGCGAGGAACGAATTGGCGAGCGTGGACAGCAGCGGAATTTTCTTCGGCAGCAACACCGTGCGGTGCACTTGCAGCGGCTGGTAGTCGCACAGCGACATGATGTTGCGCAGGTCGCCGATCGAAAGCCAGTTCTGCAACGGGCGAGGAAACTTCAGGCCGAAGTGTTCGGCCAGACGGATGATCGGCTCCCACAAATGGTTGTAGTTGTCGATGATCAGTCGGGTATCGTCGTGCATCGCCGGCCGCAGCGCCCGCAACGTCGCGATCGGATCGACCTGGTCGTTGATGTCGGTGACGAGCACGTAATCGAACACCTCGCCCTGACCGAGCGCGTAATTATCGTGCAGGCGAAATTGCAGATGGGGAAAGCGCCTGCGCGCTGCTTCGATATGCCCCGGGCTGAAGTCGATGCCCACCCCGAAGCTCGGCCGGACCACGTCGAGGAAATCGGGTGTCAGACAGCCAACCAGCAGCACGCGCTTGCCGGGCGGAATGATGAAGCGGAGCAGGCGGTAGATTTGTTCATAATAATAGGGATTTTGCCCGATGTAGTCGCCGCGCGCCCCGCTCGCGCGGTCGTAGTGCTGCCGCACCTCGTCGGCGCGCCGCGCAAGCGCCGACGGGCCGAACTGGCCCGCCGCCATGGCGTCGGCAACGGCGCGCGTTTCCGCGGAGGCGACAGGCGACAGCATGAGGGCGCAATTTTTCCTGGATGCGGTGGGAAGAGTGCGATAGTGCCCGTTCCGCGCTGTCGCCGCAAGGGGCAGAGCATGATCCCGAAAAGTGGGAACCGGTTTCCCGCCTGCGCGAAGCCCTTGGCACCATCTGTCGTTTGGATTGATGCTTCAGCGGGCGAAGGCAGGTCGGAAAAGATCATGCTCCAACAATAACCTGGTACGGTAGCGGGAGGGGGATCAGATTGATGCAGACCGGCGGCTTCGCGGCCCGCTTCGGCAAAGTGATTTTTCCCGGCTGGAAAATGTCGCTCGTTGCGATCGCAGCGGGCATGGCGGTTTCGCTGCTGCTGATCGGGTTTTCCATGCCCTACTGGAAAATCGCCGACCAGGATCTGCCGCTCGCCTATAACGGTCTTCTGCTCAATGACGGACGAGCGCAGGAATATTTCGAGCACACCGGCTACCTCTATCAATTGCTGCTCGCCGTCTGGTATCGCCTGCTGCACGGGTTCGGCCTGTTGCCGGCGCACGCGCTGTCGGAACTGCCGCCGTCGACCGACGTTGCCGCTTTCGATCGCGCATGGCGGCAAATCGTTGAAGCCGGCCGCGTGCTTTCGCTGCTTCTCGGCATCGCGTTTGTCTGGATCTACGCGACGCTGGTGCGCCGCCTCGTCGGCGACTGGCGCATCGCGGTGATGGCGGCGATTGCGCTCGCCTGGTCCGGCGGCGTCGCCATGCACATCCGCATCATGCGCACGGAGCTCTTGTCCGCCGCGCTCGTCACCTCGGCGCTGCTGCTGATCCTCGTTGCCGCGCGCGCCGGCCGTTCCCGTCGCATCGTCTATATCGGTCTAGCCGGGCTGTGCGCGAGCCTCGCCATCGTGACCAAGGTCCAGGCCCTGCTGCCGGCGCTCGCCATTCCGATTGTTGCGCTGGCGTTTGGGCAAGCGGCGCCAAGTGATGTACGCGCGCCGAACGTGGCCCGCGGCTGGATTTTGGCGATGTTAGCCGTCGTAGTGGCGATCATCGTTGCCTATCCGGCGATTAATCTGCTCGCGCAAGGCATGGCCGCGGTGACCACCACCTATCGCCCCATCGGGGGCGGGCTTTCGGGGATCTATCAATGGCTGATCGCCTTGTGGGTCGCGGCGGCCATGGTGGCTTATGCGGTCGTGTATCGGGTGGCGCTTCCCGACACGGTCGCCGCCATGGCCGCGCTTGTAGTGGGGCTTGGGCTCGGGCTGCTCTCGCTCGACATTCTCTATCAGCCGCGGAACGTCGTCGCCGTGGCCAATCCGGTGGAGCACATGTTCACATTCGCGGCGTCGGGGGCGTCGACCTTGGTGCACGAGTCACAGATGCTCACCGGGGCGTTCGTGCTCGCGCTCGCCAAGGGCTTCGCGCAGTCGCTTGCGATGCACAGCTTCGTGTTCAGCACGTCGGCGCGGCCGACGTTGCTGCTCGAATGGTTCGCGATCGTGGGCGCCGTCGTGTTGTCGCGGCGCGGCGAGCGGCGCCTGCCGCTGCAGGTCGGCTTGCTGATCGTTACGGCGTGGGGGCTCGATGGGGTGTTCTCGCTGCGCAGCCTGCAGACGCCGTATTTCGCCTACACCGATCCGTTGCTGATCCTTGCGGCGGCGCTCGTTCTCGCGCATTTGCCTGATTTGCAGGCGCGGCGATGGGCACAGCACGCCGCGATCGCGTTGCTCGTCATCTACGTGGTGTGGGCGCATCTCGAGCCGGTCAAGGCCGTGCTGCGTCACAATCAGCCACAGGAGGTCTGCGTTTGGCTGCCTGCTTACACGACCAAAATAGAGTTTCCGTTCTGTCGATCGTGATCTTAGTTTAGACGCGGAACGGCGACTATATTCTATCAATGATGATCATCATCTTGAAGGCGGCAATTCGCCCGAGCGGGCGCTCGATGAAGCGCTCCAGGCGCAGCACCCGGCGGGCGGCCTCGCCGCTCAACAGGCTCCAGGGCTTGAATCCGCCGCTCGCCGGATACGCAATGAACCCGAACCAATGCACGCGCGTCATGCGCAGTGCGGGGAATTTCGCATGAAACCGCGCACGGTCGCGGGTCGCGAGTATCGTCGCAATGGCCTGGTTGGAGTCATAGGGGCTGCGCTCCGGGTCCGGCGTCCCGTCCGCCAGGCTGTCGGCCGACATCACCATCGGCTCGTAGTGAAAATATTTGCAAATCCATTTGCTGCCCCAGGTCATCGCCGGTTCGACCATCAGCACGCGGCCGCCGGGCCGGAGCACCCGCACCGCCTCGCGAAAGAACGCCGCGGGAAATTCGAGATGGTGTAGAACGTCGACCATCACGATGTTTGTCGCTGAGAAGGCGGCGAACGGCATGCGTTGTGCGTCGGCGACGCATTCGAGCCACGGTGCGAACTGAATGTCGGTCGAGACGACGTCGCCGAGCCGTTGCTTGAGGTTGCCGATTCCCCCGCCGATCTCGATCGTGCGCCCCGGCCGGCATTCGGCCGCAAGCCGGTCGTAGAAATCTTCATAGACGACGCGCGTCGCCGCCTTGCGCTCCCACGTCGCCACGAACTCTTCGAGCGTGGGGGCCGACAATTGATGTTTGCTGTTCACGCTGAGGTAACCCGCTCGGGCGCAGCGGCGGTTTGGCCGGTCGCGAGGGCCTGGTCGATCGCCGCCAGCACTTGCCGCGCCGGCAACTCGTCGAGGCACTGGCTGCGGCTCTCATAATGCCCGTCGCACCCCAGCCGCTCGCACGGAAGGCACGGCAGCGGGTTCTGCACCACCCACACGTTACCGCGCCGCTGGATCGTGCCGGCGCGGGCCCATGGGCGCTCGAGCCCGCCGATCGGCCATGGTCCGATCACGTGCGGGCTCGCCGGCCCGTAGAGCCCAATGGTCGGGCAGCCGGTCGCGGCCGCAAGGTGGGTCATCGACGTGTCGGGGCCGACGTAGACCGAGGCGCCCCGGATGAGCGCCGCCAGCTGCGACCACGCGAGCTTGCCGTCGAGCCGTTCGACCGACGGATCGAGCCCGTTCCACACGCGATCGAGGTACGCGCGTTCGGCGGGATCGGGCCCGCCGGTCGCGACCACCTTTAGACCGCGCTCCGCGAGCGCTTGCGCGAGCGCGCGCCAGCCTTCGTCGGTCCAGCGGCGAAACCGGTAGAGCGGATTGGCGTGAAGCACCGCGTAGCGTCCGCGCGACGGCCCCGCTTCATTCGCAGCGGCGGGCGGGACGAGTTCCGCAACCGGCGGCACGCCGAGCGCGCGCGCGAGCCCGAGCAGTTCGATGACGCGGTGGCTGTCCGGATCCGCCGCGACGCAAACATTGAGCACGCGCCGCTTCCACCACGCGCCGCCGCCCTGCGCCGGCACGAGCCCGGCGCGCCATTTCCCGGCGACGAACGCGAGGAAGGTCGGCCGGTCGCCGGTCTGGGTCGACACCGCGAGATCGTAGCGGCGCCACAATGCGTGGATGAGATCGCGCGTTTCCGTTGCCGTTGGGTGCGTGGCAACTGTCCTCACGGCATCGACGTCGGGATTGCCCGCGAGCATGCCCTCGGTGCCGCGGAACACCAGCATGTCGACCCGTGTGCCCGGCACGCCGCGCTTGAGGCTGCGCACCAGCGGCGTGGTGAGCAGCACGTCGCCGAGCCGCCGCAACGCAATCACGAGGATGCGCGGGTTCTCTATATTGCGGAGAACGTAATCGCTCATTCAGTTGGATACGGCAGATTTCTTACGACGCCTGGCTCTGTGGAATTGAACAATACGTGCCGCGCGGTCATCAGCAGTCAATCGTTCTTTATCCATTTGCTCGAATAACGCTTCTTCCTCGGCCGTTAGGTAAAGACCTTCGCAGGCGAGCGACGCCCGCACGCCAGGACGCCAGCGGCGTATCTCCGCAAGTTCTGCATCGGTGAGCCGAATTTTCTTGGGCATATGCGCCGGTCTCGTTCATTCAACATAGCACGGTGCTTGCGTCGCGACTTTGCGCCTACGCCGCGAGCGCCCGCTCCACCGCTTCCAGCACCTGGGCGGCCGGGATGTCGCGCATGCAGCGGTGGTGGCGCAGGCGGCAGGTCGGCTTGTGGCAGGGACGGCAGGGAACGTCCGTCCGCGTCTCGATCACGGCCGCAAGCGGATTGAGGGGGGCCCAGTGCCACGGGCTGGTCGGCCCGAATATGCCGATGGCCGGGGTGCCGAGCGCCGCCGCCACATGCAGCAGGCCGGAGTCGTTCGATACCGCGGCTTTCGCGGCAGCGAGCGCCAGGATGGCGTCGCGCAGGTCCGGGCCGGTGAGGTCGCGCGCAAGCGGGCCGCCGGCCGAGGTGATCTCGGCGGCGAGGCGGGCTTCGTCCGGGCCGCCAATCACCCATACGGCCATACCGCGCCCGGTTAGCGTGCGGGCGATCTCGCCATAACCCTCGGCCGTCCAGCGTTTCGAGGGTCCGACCGCCCCGGGGCACAGCACCACGGCCGGGCGGCTGCCATCGAGCCCGCGGCTCTCGCGCCAAGCGGCGACCTCCGCCGCCGGCACCACCAGCTCCGGAAGCGGCCATTGATCGGGTAGGGGATTGCCTTCCGGCAACGCCAGCGCGGCACAGCGGTCGACCATGCGCGGCAGCCGGCGCTCACCCCAGCGCCATTCGCTGAGCAGCCCAAAGCGCGCCTCGCCGACGAAGCCGACCCGCTGCGGGATGCCGGCCAAAAATGGCGCCAGCGCCGCTTTCCAGGTGCGCGGCATGATCAGCGCGAGACCGTAGCCGTTGGCGCGCAGGCGCGTCGCCAACGCCTGTTGCGCGGAGAGCGCGATCCGGCTGCGCGGCAGGTCGCCGAGGATCGCCTGGCGCAGGCCGGGCATATAGTCCGCGAGCGGGCGGCACAGCGCCGTCGTGAGCACGTCGACCGGGCGGTCGGGCCAGCGCGACTTGAGCACCTTCACCACCGAGTGGCAGCGCACGAAGTCGCCGATCCACATGTAGGGCACGATGAGGATCGGGCGGGCGTCGGCGGGGGTCAGGCTCGTCATCCGGCTCGTCGGTTTGTTTGTTGCTGATCGTCCATATCGCGTCGCGCCCCGTGCCGGGTTGCGACGAAATCGACACGGTCGCGCGTAATTTGCCGGTAGGTTCCGGCCGTGCCCGCGTACCCGCCGGGCGGCAGTTTGTCCAGTCTTGACAGGTGGTTGGAGCCTATGTTGCGCCGGCGGCCGGAGTGGGGCAAAGGAGGGCGCGGTCGGCACCGTTGGGGCCGAAGGGTTAACGTGTGCACGGTTCCTTGCTCCGCCGAAATGCGTCCGCGCAAAGGGCTATTTGATGCTGCTGGTAACCGGCGGAGCCGGCTTTATCGGATCGAACGTGGTGGCGAGCCTCAACGAGGCCGGTCGCACCGATGTGGTCGTGAATGATCTGCTCGGTTCGGCCGGCAAGTGGCGCAACCTGCAGCACCGCCAGATCGCCGACTTTGTGCCGCCTGCCGAGCTTATGCGATGGCTCGAGGGGCGCAAGCTCGAGGCCGTCGTCCACCTCGGCGCCATCTCGGATACGACGGCCGTCGACGGCGACCGCATGATCGAGGCTAATTTCCGCCGCTCGCTGCAGCTGCTCGACTGGTGCACGCAAACCGGCACGCGTTTCATCTATGCGTCTTCGGCCGCGACCTACGGCGACGGCTCCGCGGGCTTCTCCGACGACTGGTCGCTCGAGGCGCTCAAGCGGTTGAAGCCGATGAACCTCTACGGCTGGAGCAAGCACCTGTTCGATCTCGCGCTGGTCGACCGCTTCAGCAAAGGCGAGAAGCTGCCGCCGCAATGGGCGGGACTCAAATTCTTCAACGTGTTCGGCCCGAACGAATATCACAAGGGCGCCATGGCGAGCGTGCTGGCGCGGGTCTTCGACAATGCTAAATGCGGCGAGCCGGTGCGCCTGTTCAAGTCGCACCGCACGGGCATTGCCGACGGCGAACAGAAGCGGGACTTCATCTATGTGGATGACGCGGTCGCGGTCGTGCGCTGGCTGCTCAACGCTCCGTCGGCGCGCGGCATATTCAACGTGGGCACCGGGCAAGCCTCGAGCTTTCGCGCCATGATGCTTGCGATGTTTGCGGCGCTGGGACGAGAACCCAAGATCGAATATATCGATATGCCGGTGCAGATGCGCGACAGCTACCAGTATTTCACGGAAGCCCGGGTCGAGAACCTGCGCCGCGCCGGCTTCAACACGGGGTTCACGGCGCTCAACGACGCGGTCGCGAACTACGTCACCCGGTTTCTCGACCGCGCGGACCGTTATAGATGAGGGAAGCGGACCCAATATGATCTTCGATTTCGAGCATCGCTTGGCGGAGCTGGCCGCGCAAACCGTGTTGTGCGTGGGCGATCTCATGCTCGACGAGTTCGTCTACGGCGACGTCTCGCGTATCTCGCCGGAAGCGCCCGCGCCGGTGATCGCGGTGGCGCGCCAGGAGGCGGTGATCGGCGGGGCCGGCAACGTGGCGCGCAACGTCGCCTCGCTCGGCGCGCGTTGTTTGTTCGTGGGCGTGATCGGCGACGACGACGGAGCCCGTGCCGTGCGCGCCGCGCTCGCCGCCGAGCCCAATATCGAGGCGAGCCTGGTCATCGACCGCTCGCGCCCGACCACGCGCAAGGTCCGCTTCGTCGCCGGCGAGCGCGGCCAGTCGACCCACATGCTGCGCGCCGATTGGGAAGTGGCGAAGCCGGTCACGGGCGAGATCGAGGACGCGGTAATCCGTCATGCGACCGCGGCGCTGCCCGAGGCGGGCGCCGTGGTGCTCTCGGATTATGCCAAGGGCACGCTGACCGAGCGCGTGGTGCGCGCGGTCATCGAGGCCGCCGCCAAGCTCGGCAAGCCGGTGGTGGTCGACCCCAAGGCGGCCGATTTTGCCGTTTATCGCGGCGCGACCCTGATCACGCCGAACCGCAAGGAGTTGGCCGACGCCACGCGGCGGCATGCGGTGACCGATTCCGAAATTGCCGCGGCGGCGGCCGAACTGGCGCGTTCGACCGCGAGCGCCGCGGTGCTGGTGACCCGCAGCGAACACGGCATGACGCTCGCCGTGCGCGGCGAGCCGCCGGTCCACGTGCCGGCCTACGCTGTCAACGTGCGCGATGTCTCGGGCGCCGGCGACACCGTCGTTGCGGTGCTCGGCGCGCTGCTCGCCATGGGCGCGGGCTTCGAGCCGGCCATGCGCGCCGCCAACGCGGCGGCGGCGGTGGTGGTCGGCAAGCGAGGCACCGCGGCCGTCACTGCCGCGGAACTGCGCTCGCGCATCCTGCCCGCCTCCACCTTGGCGCCCGAGGAAAAGATCGTGTTCGACTGGTCGATCCTCGACGATCGCCTCGCCGAATGGCGGCGTCAGCGCCTGCGCATCGGTTTCACCAACGGCTGCTTCGACCTGATCCATCCCGGCCATATCAAAGTGTTGACCGAGGCGCGCGCGTGTTGCGACCGGCTGGTGGTCGGCCTCAACAGCGATGCGTCGACGCGCCGGCTCAAGGGCGAAGACCGGCCGATCCAAAACGAGCAGGCGCGCGCCGAAGTGCTCGCCGCGCTCGAGGCGGTGGATCTGGTCGTGATTTTCGAACAGGACACGCCGCTCGAATTGATCGGGCACGTGCGCCCGACCGTGCTGGTCAAAGGCGGTGATTACAAGCGGGAGGAAGTCGTCGGCTACGACGTGGTCGAGGCGGCCGGCGGCGAGGTCGTGCTGATCGATCTCGTGCCCGGGCACAGCACCAGCCGGCTGGTGAGCCGCTCGCGCGATCCGGCCAAGTCGGCGAGCCGCAAGAAGCCTCCCGTCGAAGCGTAGGCTCTAGCGTCCTCATGCGCGCGATGTTTCCGCCGGACATGGAGAACGAACTTAAAGAAGCGTTCTTCGGCGGGACGCGCACCGGCTATTTCGTCGAGGTCGGCGCCAACGACCCGGAATATCTGTCGCAGACGTGGCACCTCGAGCAGCGCGGGTGGACCGGCGTGCTGGTCGAACCGCAGCCGGACTTGGCCGCCGAGCTCAAGCGCAGGCGCCGCGCCAAGGTCTATCCCGTCGCCTGTTCCTCGCCGCGGCAATCGGGGCGCAGCATGGCGCTCCATCTCGCCGGCATTCACTCATCCTTCGATCCCGACCTCAATATTTCGACGACGCGGGCGGAAGGCAGCGTCGAAGTTCCGGTCAAGACGCTCGATGAAATTCTCACCGATGCGGGCGCGCCGGCGCCGATCGATTTTTTCTCGATTGACATCGAAGGCCATGAGATCGAGGCGCTCGAGGGGTTCGATTTCGCCCGCTGGCGGCCGCGCCTCATTCTCATCGAAGACCTCGCGATGAATCTCGACGTGCACCGCTGCTTGACTGCGCACGGCTACAAATGGATGCGGCGCACCGGGCTCAACAGCTGGTACGTTCCAGGCGACGCGGCGGTGGAGATCGGGCTGTTCGCGCGCTGGCAGTTCTTCCGCAAGCACTATCTCGGCGTGCCGTTCCGCCATCTGCGCGAGGCCTCGCGCCGCATCCGCCACGGCACCTGGTGGGGCGGCCGTGGCGCGGTCGCGAAGTGACGTCGGAGGCTAGTGCCGCGAACCCGAAGTTCGCACCACAATTGCCGCGAGTCCGATTGCGAACTTCGGGTTCAAAGCGGCACTACAATTATAGAGTGGCTAGTGTCCTTCGATTCCGAAGTTCGCATCGGAGGGTGCTACAAGGTTGGGCGAACTTCGGAATCGGGACACTAGCGTGCCGCGCCTGAGCGCCATCGTCATCACCCGCGACGAAGCTGCAAACATCGGCGAATGTTTGGATAGCGTCGCCTTCTGCGACGAACGCATCGTGGTCGACTGTGGCAGCAGCGACGACACCGTAGCGATCGCCCGTGCGAAGGGCGCGACGGTCGTCCATCACGAATGGGAAGGATTTGGCGCGCAGAAGAACTATGCGCTCTCCCTTGCTTCCGGCGACTGGGTGCTCTCGATCGACGCGGACGAGCGCGTCACGCCTGAGCTTGCCGCCACGATCAAGGGTGCGATCGAAGAGGGGAGGGCGGTCGGCTACGAGTTCCCGCGACTTTCGAGTTTCTGCGGGCGGCCGTTGCGCCATTCCGGCTGGCATCCCGACTACGTGCTGCGCCTGTTCCGCCGCGGACGCGCGCGCTTCACCGACGTGATCGTGCACGAGCGCGTGGTGTGCGACGGTCCGGTCGCGCGGCTCAAGGAGCCGCTGATCCACCACCCGGTGCTCAAGCTCGAAGACGCGATCTCGCGCATCGACCGCTACTCGACCGCGAGCGCCCAGGCGATCGTCGCCTCGGGCCGGCGCGTGAGCTTCATGACCGGCGTCGGCCACGGCATCGGCTCGTTCCTGCGCGCCTACGTGCTGCGCCTCGGCTTTCTCGACGGCGCCGAAGGCTTTCTCCTCGCCGTCGCCAACGCCGAGGGGAGCTACTACCGCTACATGAAAGCGTGGCTCGAAAGGCGGCGCCGTGGCTGAGCTGATCTCGGTCATCGTCGCCACCTACAATCGCGAGGATGCGCTCGACGCGGTGCTGCGCGGCCTCTCGCGTCAGCGCGATCGGAGCTTCGAGGTGCTGGTCGCGGACGACGGATCTGGCCCGGCGACCGCGGAGGCCGTCGCAAAGTGGCGCGCGCAGGCGGGCTTTCCGCTGGCCCACGTGCGCCACGAGGATCAAGGCTTCCGGCTCGCCGAAATCCGCAACCGCGCGATCCTCAAGTGCGCCGGCGGCCTGTGCATCTTCCTCGATGGCGACTGCATCCCGCGGCCCGGGTTTGTCGGGGCTCATCGCCGGCTCGCCGCACCCGGCTGGTTCGTCGCCGGCAATCGGGTTCTGCTGGGCCAGGCGCTCACCACGGGCGTCCTGCGCGAGCACCTGGAGCCCGAACGGTGGACCTTCGGTGACTGGATGCGGCTTCGCCTGCAGGGCGAGGTCAACCGCCTGTTGCCGCTGGTCCCGCTGCCGCTCGGGCCGCTGCGACGGTTGGGTCCCGGGGCATGGCGCAGTGCACGCGGCACCAATCTCGCGATCCGCTACGACGACCTCGCACGCGTCGACGGGTTCGATGCCAGTTTCAGCGGCTGGGGCCGCGAGGATTCCGACATCATGGTGCGCCTGATCCGCGCCGGCGTGCGCCGTAAGGACGGCCGCTGCGCGACCGCGGTGCTGCACCTGTGGCACCCCGACTTCGACCGCTCGCGCCTGCCCGACAACGAGCGCCGGCTGGCCGAGGTCGTCGAAGGCGACCGCGTGCGCGCGCTGCGCGGCCTGTCGGCGCTGGCGGCGTAACCGTCATGCTCGAGATACGCCCCGCCCAACACTCCGATGCCGCGCTGATCTTCGACTTCGTGCGCAAGCTCGCGGAATATGAAAAGCTGCTGCACGCGGTCGTGGCGACCGAGGCCGACGTGGTGCGCGACCTGTTCGGTGATAACCCGCGCGTTTTCTGCGACTTGGCCCTTTGGGACGGAGCGCCGGCCGGCTTCGCGCTCTGGTTCCACAACTACTCGACCTTCCGCGGGCGGCATGGGCTTTATTTGGAAGACCTGTTTGTCGAACCCGCTTACCGCGGCCGCGGCATCGGCAAGGCGCTGCTGCGGCACCTCGCCCGGCGCTGCCAGGCCGAGGGGTTCGCCCGGCTCGAATGGCAGGTGCTCCATTGGAACGCGCCGTCGATTGCGTTCTACAAATCCTTGGGGGCGGTGGCAGTCGACGACTGGACCGTATTTCGTATCGCCGACGAGGCGTTGAAGAAGCTCGCGGAGTAATCAAGTTTCACAGGGCGAACACATGCCGGCTCCCACCCGCCTCGACAATCGCGTCGCGCTCGTCACCGGGGCTTCGCGCGGCATCGGCCGCGCCATCGCGCTCGCGTTGGCGGAGCAGGGCGCGCGGGTTGCAGTCAACTACGTCAGTCGCGCCGCCGATGCCGACGCCGTCTTGGGCGCGATCAGAGCGAACGGCGGCAAGGTCGTTGCCGTGCGCGCCGATGCTTCCGCCGCTCCCGAAGTCGAGGCCATGATCGCCAGTGTCACGGCGCAGCTCGGCCCGGTCGATATCCTGGTCAACAACGCCGGCATCGCGCTTCGCCGCGACATCGACGACCTTACCGAGGCGGATTTCGACCGCACCATCGCCGTCAATCTCAAATCGGCGTTCCTGTGCACCCAGGCGGTCGTTCCCGGCATGCGCGAGCGTCGCTGGGGCCGCATCGTCAATATTTCCTCAGGCGCGGCGCGCGGGGCGGGCGTGATCGGTGCCCATTACAACGCCTCGAAGGCCGGTATGGAGGGCCTTACGCGCGGCTACGCCGCCCGCCTCGCGGAGGCCGGGATTACGGTGAACGCGGTCGCGCCCTCATTGATCGCAACCGATATGAGCACAAGCTTCCCGGCAGACGTGGCAACACGGATTCCGGTCGGGCGCCTGGGAACGCCCGAGGAAGTCGCGCAGGCGGTGATCATGGTGGTCGCCAATCCGTACATGACCGGGCAGACCGTCCCGGTGAACGGCGGCGTGCATTTCAATTAGAGCATGATCCCGAAAAGTGGAAACCGGTTTTCGGAAAAGATCATGCTCCAGGTATAACTTAGAGCGTGATGACGATTCGAAGAAAAGTCATCACGCTCACCGTGCGTCCCGCTTCGTTCGCAGCGCCGGCCACGCCAGGAGATCCTCGGCGATACGACGGCCGATCATCTGGTTCGATTTGTTGTCGACGTGGATGGCGTCGGTGAACGCGGCCGCGTCGCTTTCCAGAACGCCCGAGAGATCGCCGAACCGGCATCCTGCTTCCATGTTCGGCGGCGGGAATTGCATGCCGATGGCGCGGAGCGTCATGTCCCGCTGCTCACGCAGCCCTTGCACCATGCTGTCGCCGCCGGTGGTGGCGGCTTGATTGGCATCGAGCGGTTTGGAATAGGCGAGCAGCGGCTGGAAATAACCGGCGAACAATGTGCCATTCCCGCGTGCGAAATGACACATGGTCGCGAGGTTGCGCGCGTAGGCGTTGACGACCGCCTCTTTCCACTGCGCGCTGCCGTAATCGACGACGCCGCGCAAACGATCGAGCCGCATCGTCATCCGATTGAACCAGTCGGTGGTTCCTAACAGAGCCTGCAGCAGCGCGCTGTCGCGCGCAAGGCTCGCCAGGGTCTTCGCGTCGCCCTCCCTGTTGGCGAGCGCGGTCATCGCCTCCTCTTCGGTGACGAAATTGAACGGGTAGCCGGGGCGGGGATCGTAGACCCACGGTTCGTAAAGGTCGTTTCCGCCGTCGTAGGCAATGACCAGGTCGGGCTTGAGATCGATCAAGCGATGCACGAACAGCGCCAGCTCCTGGCCCGACACGAAGCTCAGCACGCCGAAATTATACGTGCGCGCCTGCGGCAGCCCGTTCGCGTGCAGGTGAGCTTCGACCACGCCCGGAATAGTCGTTTCCACCTGATAGCCGCCGATGACCGTCGATCCGCCGAGAAAAAAAATCCGCACCTCGTCGGCGGGTTTTGGGTTGACGATCTCGCGTGTGCGGAAGCCCTCGGCGTTGAGCCGGATCGCCCGGCCCACGCCCTCGTCCATGGCCGGGAGCAAATTGACGGTGCGGCCGTCGGTGGGGCCGCCGAACATGAAGTAGGGCCGCGGCTCGCGCCACGGCCGATCGTTCTTCACTCCGGCCCCGAACGAGCCCATCGTGCGCAATATGATTTCGCCGCACACGCAGGCGGCGGCGAAATGCAGGAGCAAGCGCGAATTGCCGCGCCGCTCGAGCACGAACGAGAGGTAGGCAAATACGACGGCATAACCGAGCGCGATGAAGCGGACGATCTGGTATGATTGTTCGAACGCGCCGTTCGAGCGAGCGATCGCCAGCGCCAGCCAAACCGCCAGCGCCCCGAACACCAGCTGGTTGATCAGGAACCACGGCCCTTTGCGGGCGATGAAAGCGCGCACGCAGCCCGCGATTGCCGCGGGGTTTCTTCCAAAACGCGCGGAAGGACCATACATTTTGCTCTCGATAACCCCGACATCGCGAAGGGGCAAGGCATGCCTGCCGGAGGCAAACCATGAGCCGAGCTTTCGTCAAGGATAACGAGGACGCGTTCGACGAACCGCCCGACCGGCCGGTATCGCCGCATGCGAACTTGGTCACCCCCGAAGGTCTCGCCGCGATCGAGACGACCTTGGCGCGCCTGCACGAGGATTATGCGGCCGCGCAACGCTCGCACGACCGTGCCGCCTTGGCGCTCGCCGCGCGCGACCTGCGCTACTGGACGGCGCGCCGCGCCTCGGCCCAGGTCGTCACCCCGCCGGCCGATCACGACAAGGTCCACTTCGGCTCGACCGTGACGATTGAGCGCGACGACGGTCGCCGCCAGACCTACCGCATCGTCGGCGAGGACGAAGCCGACCCGGCGCACGGCACCATTTCCTACGTGTCGCCGGTCGCGCACGCGCTCATGGGCAAGGAAGTGGGCGACGTGGTGCGCGCCGGCAATTCGGACGCCGAAATCGTCGCCATCGCATAGTCGCCATTTCGTAGCCCGCATGCCGCCCGCGATGGCGGGCGGAAATGCGGGAATCCCCGGATGTCGCGCTTCGCGCTCATCCGGGCTACACAGCCACATGATCACCCACAAAGTTCGCGTTCACGCCTCGGCGGAACGGTTGCCGCGCGAGCATCAGCTCGCCTGGAAAATCGCCGAGGTCGCGGCGGCGACGCGCGCGCTTGATGATGACGTGATCGAGATGATCCGCTGCCGCATCGTCGACAACGCGGCGGTGGCGCTTGCCGCCATCAACCGCGCGCCCGTGGCGGCGGCCCGTGCCATGGCGCTGGCGCATCCGCGCCGCGGCGGCGCGACGCTCTATGGCCTGCCGCCATCGATTCGCGTCGATGCCGAATGGGCCGCGTGGGCCAACGCCACGGCGGTGCGCGAGCTTGATTTCCACGACACGTTTCTCGCCGCCGACTACGCCCATCCGGGAGATTCGATCGCGCCGCTCGTCGCGGTGGCGCAGCAGACGGGGGGCGGCGGCGAAGACCTCCTGCGCGCCATCGCGGTCGCCTATGAGATTCACGTGGCGCTGGTGAAGGCCATCTCGCTGCACGAGTTCAAGAAAGATCACGTGGCGCACCTTGCGCCGGCGACGGTCGCGGGGATCGGCGCGCTGCTCGGGCTTTCCGTCGCGACGATTTTCCAGGCGATCAACCAGGCGGTCCATCTCGCGTTCTCGACGCGGCAATCGCGCAAGGGCGAGATCAGCTCATGGAAGGCATTCGTGCCAGGCTTCTCGGGCAAGCTCGCCGTCGAGGCGGTCGACCGCGCCATGCGCGGCGAAGCTTCGCCGTCGCCCATCTACGAAGGCGAGGAGTCGGTGATTGCCTTCATGCTCGGCGGCCGGGAGCGCCATTACGAAGTGACCTTGCCCGCGCCGGGCGAGCGGCCGCGCGCCATTCTTGAGACATTTACCAAGGCGCACTCGGCCGAATATCAGGCGCAGGCGCTCATCGACCTGGCGATCGAGTTGGCCGGGCAGGTGCCTGACTTGTCCGCCGTCGAAGAAATCGTCGTGCACACGAGCCACCACACCCACGCGGTGATCGGCACCGGCTCCAACGATCCGCAGAAATTCGATCCGGCCGCAAGCCGCGAGACGCTCGATCATTCGCTCACGTACATCCTCGCGGTCGCGCTTGAGGACCGCGCCTGGCATCACGAGAAAAGCTACACGCGCGAACGCGCCGCACGATCTTCGACCGTGGCGCTGTGGCGCAAGATCCGCACGCAAGAGGATGCCGGCTGGAACGCGCGCTACCTTGCCGCCGATCCGCGGGAGCGTGCCTTCGGTGGGCGCGTCGAAATCCGCTTCGCCGATGGGCGCGTGATCGCGGGCGAGAAGGCGGTCGCCGACGCCCACCCGAACGGGAGGGCGCCCTGGACCTGGCCCGATTATGTGGGGAAATTCGCCGCGCTCGCGGGTGCCGCGGGGCAGGGCGAGGTCGACCGCTTTCTCACACTCGTGCGCCACCTACCCGATGTGGCGCCGGACGCCTTACTCGGCCTGACGCCCGTCTTGCCGGCGGGCACCGTTGTTCCTGACGCGCCGACGGGGCAAGGTATTTTCGATTACGGACTTCGGTAGTGCAACAAATACAAACGTCATCCTGAGGAGGTCGCGCGCACTTGCGCGCGACCGTCTCGAAGGATGGCAGCAAGCTCGGTGCGCGTTTCCATCCTTCGAGACGGCCGCTCGCTGACGCGAGCGGCCTCCTCAGGATGACGGCGAGTTTGTTTCAGACATGATTTGTTTGTTGCGAGGGTCCTGGTGGGCACGCCGTCGCTTCGCTCCGGCTTAGCCCACCCTACGGCACCTACGCCTTCACAAAATCAAACGCATCCTTGTGGCGGACCACCCGGCCGCACGATGGCGAGGGGAAATGTGCCGTGCACATCAGGGTCGAGGTGTCGCACACCTTGCCGAACAGCTCACGGCGCGAGACGCCCGCCTGTTTGGAATCGTAGTCCGCCAGCATGCCGAGCTCCGGACAACGCGCCTGTAGCGGCGAATGGATCATGTCGCCGGTAATGATCGCGTCGGTGCCCGGTTTGCCGACCTGCACGGAATAATGGTCGATGGTGTGGCCGGGCGTCGGGATCAGAGTGACGAGATCGTTGAAGGCGTGCGCGCTCTTGACGATGTCGACGCGGTTGGCGGCGACGATCGGCAGCACGGAATCCTCGATCCACGGGCAGGCGGCCGGATCGTCCTTCTGGCGCTTGGTCCAGAACGCAAGCTCGCGGTCGGCGAACACGTAGCGCGCCTTGGGGAAGGTCGGCACCCAGCGGCCGTTCTCGAGTTTGGTGTTCCAGCCGACGTGGTCGGTGTGCAGGTGGGTGCACATGACGAAGTCGATGTCGCCGATGCCGATACCGGTCGCCGCGAGGCCTTTCTCGAAACGGTCGGATTTCATCATGTTCCAGAAGGGGCGCGTCGGGCGCGGCTTGTCGTTGCCGACACAACTGTCGATCAGGATGTTGTGGTGCGGCGTCTGCACCAGATAGCTCTGGATGCACAGCATGACGCGGTCGGACGCGTCGATATACGCCGGCTGCAGCCACGCCTTGTTTTCCTCGTAAAGCTCCTTGCTCAAGGTTGGGAAGAATGTGAACGCCGGGAAGAACGGCGCTTCCTGCTCGACGATGCGGTGAATGACGGTATTGCCGACCTGAATCTTGGCGGACAAGGCGAGCGCTCCTCTCTGGAGAATGTGGGCGCGTTAGGCTAGCACTCACCTTCGAGAATGTCGCGTGGGAGGGAGAACACCGCATGCAGCCGAAAATCGTTTTTGTGGCCCCGTCGGCCGACGTGGGCGAGGTCGCCCGCGAGATGGCGCCGTCGGGCTTCGACCTTAAGCTGGTGAACAGCGGCGGTGACGTCGCGGCGGCGGTGCGCGATGCGCAATACATGCTGTGTTATCCGCACGTGAAAATGTCGGACGATTTCTACCGCGGCGCCCCGAACCTTCGTTTGGTGCAGCTGCTCAGCGCCGGCTACGACAGCGTCGACCTGGAGGCGGCGCGCCGCGCCAAGGTGCCGATCGCCAATAACGGCGGCGCCAACGCGATCGCGGTGGCAGAACACGCGCTGCTGCTGATGCTCGCGGTCTCGCGCAAGGTGATCTGGCAGCACGGCAGCGTCTCGGCTGGTCGCTGGCGCGGCAACGGCCCGGTGCCGCGCATGTACGAGCTTTACAACAAGACGCTCGGCATCGTCGGGCTCGGCACCATCGGCAAGAAGGTGGCGCGGCTCGCGCGCGCCTTCGGCATGCGGGTCGCCTATTACGACATCGCTCGGCTGAGCGAGGACGCCGAGGACGCGCTCGGCGTGCGCTTCCACCTGCTGCGCGAACTGCTGCGCACCTCCGACATCGTTTCGCTGCACGTGCCGCTCAACGAGTCGACGCGCCACATGATCGGGGAAGGGGAGCTTGCGCTGATGAAGCCGAGCGCGGTCCTGATCAACACCTGCCGGGGCCCGGTGATCGACGAAGCCGCGCTCCACCGCACCTTGAGCGCCGGCAAGCTGTTCGGCGCCGGGCTCGACGTGTTCGACCGCGAGCCGCCGCCGCCCGACAATCCGCTGTTCAAGCTCGACAACGTGGTGCTCACCGCCCATTTCGCCGGACCCACCTGGGACAACCACGTAGCGCGCCTACGCAACGCCTTCGACAACGTCGAGCGGGTCCATCGCGGTGAGGCGCCGCTGTGGGTGGTGCCGGAGCTCGCCGGGGGCGTGGTCGACGGAGGCTGATGAGTGGCTTCCGCGCTCGCCGCGTGGATCGAACGGCGTCCGGCCGCGGCCTTCGTCGCCTTCGCGGCGCTGCATGCGGCCGTGTGGACGGCGCTGCCGACGCTCCTCTACAAAAATCTGCCGCTCGATCTGATCGAGGCCCTCACCTACGGCCGCGAATGGCAGCTCGGCTATGACAAGCTGCCGCCGCTGCCGTGGTGGGTCGTCGAAACAGTTTATCGGATCGCCGGCAGCGACGTTGCCTTTTACGCGCTGAGCGAAATTGTCGTCCTCGCCGCGTTCGCGCTGGTGTTCGCGACCGCGCGGCCGCTGGTGGGCGCAGTCGGCGCGCTCGTCGCCGTGCTCATCATCGACGGCCTGCATTATTTCAACTACACGGCGCCCAAGTTCAATCACGACGTGATCCAGCTGCCGTTCTGGGCGCTTGCCGGCTTCGCGTTCCGTGCCAGCCTGCGCCACGGCCGCATCGGCGATTGGCTGCTGCTCGGCTTTGCCCTCGGCATGGCCCTGTGGGCCAAATATTTTTTCGTCGTGCTGGCGGCGCCGCTCGCCCTGTTCCTGCTGATCGATTGGGACGCGCGGCGCGCGCTCGCAACGCCCGGGCCGTGGCTCGCCGGTGCCGTTGCGCTCGTCGTGATGGCGCCGCATCTCGTCTGGCTCGTGCGCAACGACTTTCTGCCGTTCGCTTACGCCTCTGCGCGCGCGGTGCCGTCGCACGGGGTGCTTGACCACGTGATTCATCCCGTGGTGTTTGCCGCAAGTCAGCTCGCGGCTTTGATCCCGGCGCTGGCGATCACCGCGCCGCTGCGCTGGCCGCGGCCCGCGCCTGCGGCGCCAAAAGTCGACGACTTCGACCGCCGCATCGTGACGCTGCTGGCGTTCGGCCCCGCCGTAACGCTGATCGCGCTCTCTGCCGTCACCGGCCGCGGGCTCGTCGCCATGTGGGGCTATCCGCTGTGGCTCTTTCTCGGGCTGTGGATCGTGATGACGGTCGGATCGGCGATCGACCGCCGACGCCTCGCGCGCGTCGTGGCGGTTTGGGTTGTCGTATTCGCCGGCCTCGCCGCGGCTTTCACGGCCGACTACACGATCCTCCCCAAGATCGATCATCGCTACCGCGCGGCCTTCTTTCCGGGTGATCGCCTCGCGGCGGAAATCGACAATCGCTTCCGCGCCGCGACCGGCGCGCCGCTCAGCTACGTCGTCGCCAGCATGTGGGTCGGCGGCAATGTCGCGCATTATTCGGCCGATCGTCCCCGGGTGCTGATCGACGGCAGCCCGGGCCGCGCGCCGTGGATCGATCTCGCCGACCTCAAGGCGCGAGGCGCCGCCGTGGTCTGGGTGGTCGGTGACCGCACGAGCGTGCCGCCGGAGTATCGGGCGGTGGCGCCCGATGCGCGGGTCGGTGCGCCGTTCGCGCTCCCGGCGCGCAACGGCATCGGCGACGTCGAGGTCGGCTGGGCGATCCTGCCGCCGAGGAAGTGACTCACGGCCGCCCGGACGGTAGCCAACTGCGGGAAATTCCTGCCATATTTGCCGCGGGGGCGGCCCGTGGTATAGGGGACGCCGTTCCCACAACCATGGTCGCACGATGGCTCTACGTCTGTTGGCGCCTCAGTTCCTCGCGCTCTACGGCTTCGTCGCCGCGGGTTTCTACGTGCATTACCGCGGCAAGGTGCGCCACGGCTTCTTCCGCCAGTTGACCGACCATTCGACGCTGCTCGCGCCCTACAACGCGCTGATGTACCTGTTTTCGGCGGTGCCGAACCGCCCGGTGCTGCCAACCAGCGACTTTCCCGAACTCGCGAAGCTGCGCGACAACTGGCAGACCATCCGCGAGGAGGCGCTGGCGCTGTTCGACGAGGGGCACATCCGGGCGGCGGCGAAATACAACGACTGGGGCTTCAACTCGTTCTTCCGCAGCGGCTGGAAGCGTTTTTATCTGAAATGGTACGAGGACTTCCTGCCGTCGGCCGCGACCATGTGCCCGAAGACGGTCGCGCTGTTGCAGGACATGCCGACGGTGCATGGGGCGATGTTCGCGCTGCTGTCGCCGGGCGGGCGGCTGGTCGCGCACCGCGATCCGTTCGCCGGCTCGCTGCGTTATCACCTCGGCCTGGTGGTGCCGAAGTCGGGCGAGCCGTGCCGCATCTTCGTCGACGGTGAGCCGCATAGCTGGCGCGACGGCGAAGATTTGCTGTTCGACGAGACCTACATTCACACTGCGGAAAATATGACCAAGGAGACGCGCATCATTCTGTTCTGCGACGTCGAGCGGCCGCTCAAGACGCGGTTCATGACCAACATGAACCGCTGGGTCATCCATCACATCGTGAAAGCGACCACCACGCAGAACGTCGACGGCGAAAAGGTCGGCTTCGTCAACAAGGCGTTCGCCTTCATTTATCCGATCCGCCTGGTCGGCAAGCGCATGAAGGCGTGGAACTACAACACCTATTACGCCGTCAAATACGCGCTGATCGCGGCTTTGCTGGCGGCGATCCTGGTTCCCGCGCTGATGCGCTAAGCGCGGCGGGGCGCCGCGTCGCCACGGACGGGGGGTGAGCGTATTCACCCGCGCGGAAGGGGTGCTTCGATGGGCCTGCGCTACCTCGACATGGAGGCGTTCCGCGCGACGCCGCGCGCGAGCGATCCGTTCGAATATCTGGTGGTGCCGGGGTTCGTGCGCGCGGACGCGTGCGCGCGCATCAACGCGGATTATCCGAAGATTTCCGAACGCGGCAGCTTCCCGGTAGCCCAGCTCGCCTTCGGGCCGGCGTTCCAGGAATTTCTCGACGAGCTGGAGAGCGACGAGTTCCGCACCGCCTTCGAGGAGAAATTCGCCATCGATCTGACCGGCCGGCCGAGCACCATCACGGTGCGCGGGCAATGCAGCCCCAAGGACGGCCAGATCCACACGGATTCGCTCAGCAAGATCATCACCGTGCTGATCTACATGAATCCGAGCTGGGAAGAATCCGGCGGCCGCCTGCGCCTGCTGCGCTCGGGCGACGATCTCGACGACGTGATCACCGAGGTTCCGCCCAACGAGGGCACGCTGCTCGCCTTCAAGCGCGCCGATAATTCCTGGCACGGACACAAACCGTTCAGCGGTCCGCGCCGCGCGATCCAGTTCAACTGGGTGACCTCGGAAGGCAACCGGCGCATCGCCATGCTGCGGCACCACCTCTCGGCGCCGTTCAAGCGCGTGCTCGGCGCCTTGCGGCCCGGGCATGCCGGCGATCGCGCCGCGGCGCGCCATTGACCGGCGCCGCTGCATCGCCGATGCCGGTGCAAGCCCACGACCTTCGCACGCGCGACTTCCGGCGGATTCTGCTCATCAAGCTGTCCGCCGTCGGCGACGTGGTGCACACGATCCCGGTGCTCAACAAGCTGCGCCGACGCTATCCCTCCGCGCGCATCGATTGGCTCATCACACCCGCCATCGCCGATCTCATCCGCCACCATCCGGCGGTGAGCAACGTGGTGCTGTTTACGCGCGAGGACTGGGCGCGCCCGTGGCGGTCTGCGGCGCTCGGCCGGGTGGCGAAGCTCGCGGCGGAACTGCGCCGCGCCCGCTACGACCTGATCGTCGACATGCACGGGCAATTCCGCACCGCGTTCTTCACGCTTGCGGCGGGTGCGCCGGTGCGCATCGGGTTCGACCGGCCGCGCCCGGAAGTCTGGCACGCGTCCGAGCGCACGTTCCCGCTCGACGCCTACAAGCACGCCTGGAAGGGCGCGCGCGAGGCTTCGTGGATCGCCTATACCCATCGCATCGCGGTGCCGACGCTGGATGTGCACGCGGTCGATCGTTACCTCACGGTCGGACCGATGCTCGGGCTCGACGATGGGCCGGCGGACTTCTCATTTCCGGTGCCGGCCGACGCAACGGCGCGGGTGGACGCTCTGTTGTCAGCAAACGGGGTTGCGCCCGGTGACCGCGTTCTCCTGTGCGCGCCCGGCACCAACTGGGAGACCAAACACTGGAGCGCTGAGCGCTTCGCCGAGGTCGCCCGTCATTTCCTAGGCCGCGGCTGGCGCATGGTGCTGATCGGAGCGCAGCGCGAGCGCGGCGTATGCGCGCGGGTGGCGGCGGCGGCGCCCGGCACAATCGACCTGTGCGGCGCGACCTCGCTTACCGAGCTTGCGGCGCTCGTCCGGCGCAGTAGCGGCGCCATCACCAACGATTCCGGCCCCATGCACATGGCCGTCGCGCTCGACCGGCCCGTCGTCAGCGTCTTCGGCCCGACCGACGCATTGTGGATCGGGCCGTATCGCCGACCCGACGCCGTGCTGCGCGCCGACCTGCCCTGCGCGCCGTGTTACCTGCGGCAGCTGCGCCATTGCCGCCATGGCCACGCCTGCATGGGCGAGATCACCGCGGCCAACGTGATCGAACGCATGGAGGCGACGCTCGCAGCGGCGCGCCCGGCTGCCGAGCAGCAGACAATTGCAGCCGAGCCGGTGCCGGCGGCAGGCTGAAAAACACAATGGACGCAACGCTGACCGCCACCTTCTTCGACCGTGCCCGGCTCGAGCGCGCGGCCGACGCGCTCGCGGTCGCGGCGGTCGTTTCGATGCCGTGGTCGACGACGGCGACGTCGATCCTCCTTGTGCTCTGGCTCGTGGTGCTCGTGCCCACCCTCGACTGGCCCGCGGTGCGGCGCGAGATATGGACACCCGCCGGCGGCCTGCCGGTGTTGTTCTGTTTGTTGGGAATCGTCGGCATGCTGTGGGCCGACGTGCCGTGGCCCGAGCGCTTCGGCGGGCTTAATTCGTTTCACCGGATGTTGTTCATTCCCCTGCTGCTGGCGCAGTTCCGCCGCTCCGGCAACGGCCGCTGGGTGATGATCGGGTTTCTCGCCTCCTGCGTGGGATTGCTCCTGCTCTCGTATTTCCACGCGGTCTGGCGCACGTTGTACCCCGCTCCCTACAGCAATATTTTTCTGCCCGGCATTCCGGTCAAAGATCACATCCTGCAAAGCGGCGAGTTTCAGATCTGCGTCTTCGGACTTGCCTATGCGGCGGTCGAGGCATGGCGCGCGCAGCAGCGGCGCTTGGCCCTCGTACTGGCGCTGCTCGCCTGCACGTTTCTCGCCAACATCGTTTACATCGCGACCGGCCGGACCACCGTCGTCGTGATGCCGGTGCTGCTCGCGCTGTTCGGGTTGCGTCTGTTCGGCTGGCGCGGCGCGGCCGGCGTCGTCATCGCCGGCGTTTTGGTCGGGACGATCGCCTGGTTTTCCTCGCCTTATCTGCGCGGGCGGGTCGAGCAGGCCGGCCGCGAGGTCTATCTCTACGAGACTCAGAACGCGGACACGTCGTCGGGCGAGCGCCTCGAGTTCTGGAAGAAATCGCTCGGTTTCATCGCCGCCGCGCCGGTGATCGGCCACGGCACCGGCTCGATCAAACAGCAGTTCAGCACCGTCGTCGGCACCAGCGGTCCGTCGATCTACGTGTCGGAAAATCCGCATCAGCAGACGCTTACCGTGGCGATCCAGCTCGGCCTTCTCGGCGTCCTCGTCATGTACGCCATGTGGATTGCGCACCTGATGCTGTTCCGGGCCGAGGGGCTCGTTGCCTGGTGCGGGCTGGTCGTGGTGGCTCAAAACATCGTGTCGTCGCTGTTCAATTCCCATCTGTTCGATTTCAACCAGGGTTGGTTCTACGTGTTCGGCGTCGGCGTTCTGGGCGGGACCGTGCTGAGCATGGAAGCGCGCAAGCCGGCCGCGACCGCGTGACGCGGAATGCTGGCGCGTCTCAACCAGCGCATCAAACGCACCGGCGCCTATCAGCGTTACAAGCACAGCCTCGTCTACGTGACGCTGCGGGAGTGGGACAAGGCGCTGCAGCGCAGGTTCTACCTGCGCCAATATCGCGGCACCGATTTTTGCTGTCCGGTGTGCGGCGTGGAGCTTTCAGCTTTCCTGCCTGCCGGCTCTTACGTCCAGATGGTGCAGGCGCACGGCTATATCTATCCGCTCGACGCGATCGAAACCTTCAATGTCGCGGCCTATTCCTGCCCGAGCTGCGATGCTTCCGACCGCGAGCGGCTCTACGCACTCTATCTCGACCGCATATTCGCCGCGCGCGATCCGGCCCGACGCTGTCGGCTGCTCGAGTTCGCGCCGTCGTTCGGGCTGTCGCGCAAGCTCAAGCGCTCGCCATTCGTCGACTACCGCAGCGCCGACCTCTACCGCAACAACGTCGATGACCGCGTCGACGTCACCGACATGCGACGCTACGCCGACGGCTCGTTCGACGTCGTCCTGTGCTCGCACGTGCTCGAGCACGTGCCCGACGACCGCCGCGCCATGCGCGAGCTGCACCGCATCCTGCGGCCGGACGGTTTCGCCATCGTCATGGTGCCGCTGGTGCACGGGGTCGAGGAGACCAACGAAGACCCGGCGATCGACACGCCGGCGCTGCGGTGGAAGTACTTCGGTTCGGACGATCACGTGCGCCAATACGGCCAGCGCGATTTCGCCGATCGGCTCGCCGCCGCAGGATTCGAAGTTGAGCGGTTGGACATCGGCTTCTTCGGCGCGGAAACCTTTCGGCGCGCCGGCATTGCGGCGGATTCCGTGCTCTACGTGGTGCGAAGGAACTCCCTCTCCCCATAGGGGAGAGGGCCGGGGTGAGGGGGTTACTGAACTAACGATGGCGTAGGAACCCCCTCACCCGACAATCCGCTCGCAAGTTCGCGGATTGTCGACCTCTCCCCTCCGGGGAGAGGTAAAGACCCCCGGAGTAGCGCCGCGCCGCAAAGGCGGCTATTGGTCTGGCGCCGGGCATAACCGGCTCTTAGTCACGTTGGACAATGCGCCGACTGCCGACCTTTACACCGCGCACGGCCCTCATCCTCGCGCACGATCTGCTCGCAACCGCCGCGGCGATCATCGTGACGTTCTACCTCCGTTTCGAGGGGCCGGGGCTTGCCCAGCGCTGGAGCCTGCTCGTCGCGGTGCTGCCGGCGTTCCTCATCTACGCCGCCGCGGTCTACGCCTTCTTTCAGCTTTACAAGACCAAATGGCGCTTCGCCTCGCTCCCCGACCTGTTCAACATTTTCCGCGCGGTGACGGTGCTGGCGCTCTCGCTGCTTGTGCTCGACTACATCCTGCTCGCGCCGAACCTTTTGGGCACTTTCTTCTTCGGTAAGATCACGATCGCGCTCTACTGGTTCGTGCAGATATTCTTCCTCGGCGGCTCGCGCGTCGCTTATCGTTATCTTCACTACTCCCGCATGCGCCAGCAGGCGAAGCGCGCGGATTCTGCAGCCGCCCTGGTGCTCGGCCGCGCCGCCGACGCGGAGGTCCTGCTGCGCGCGATCGAAAGCGGCGCGGTGAAGAAGATATGGCCGGTCGGGATTCTCTCGCCGTCGAACGCCGACCAGGGACAGGGCATTCGCGGCGTCGCCGTGCTCGGCACTCTCGATGAGCTGGAGGAGACGCTGGCCAATCTCGCCGCGCGCGGCACCCCTGTGGCGCGGCTCGTGCTCACGCCCGCGGCGCTGGCGCCCGAAGCGCATCCCGAGGCGATCCTCATGCGCGCGCGCCGCGCGGGGCTGGCGGTGAGCCGGCTGCCCTCGCTCGACGAAGGCGAGGCCCCGCGTCTCGCACCGGTCGCGGTCGAGGACCTGCTGCTGCGGCCGAGCGTAAAGATCGATTACCGGCGGCTGGAGACCTTCATCAGAGGTAAGGCCATCGTCGTCACCGGCGGCGGCGGCTCGATCGGCGCGGAGATTTGCGATCGCGTCATCACCTTCGGGGCGGCGCGGCTGCTGATCATCGAGAACTCCGAGCCGGCGCTGCACGAGGCGCTCGAAGCTTTTGCCGCGAAGGACGGGCGCGCCAAGGTCGAGGGCCGCATCGCCGACGTGCGCGACCGCGCGCGCATGTTCCGCCTGATCGGCGAGTTCAAGCCCGACACGGTGTTCCACGCCGCCGCGCTCAAACACGTGCCGCTGCTCGAAACCGACTGGGCCGAGGGCGTCAAGACCAACGTGTTCGGCTCCGTCAATGTCGCCGACGCGGCGGTCGCCGCCGGCGCGCGCGCCATGGTGATGATCTCGACCGACAAGGCGATCGAGCCGGTGTCGGTGCTGGGCGCGACCAAGCGGTTCGCGGAAATGTATTGCCAGGCGCTCGACGCCGACGCCGCGCGCCGCGGCGACGGCACGCGCGAGCCGATGCGGCTCATCGCCGTGCGCTTCGGCAACGTGCTCGCTTCGGACGGTTCGGTCGTGCCGAAATTCAAAGCGCAGATCGAGGCCGGCGGTCCGGTGACCGTCACGCACCCGGACATGGTGCGCTACTTCATGACCATCCGCGAGGCGTGCGATCTCGTGGTCACCGCGGCGAGCCATGCGGCCAGTCCCGAACGCACCAACGCCTCGGTTTACGTGCTCAACATGGGCCAGCCGGTGCGCATCTCGGAACTCGCCGAACGGATGATCCGCCTCTCGGGACTCGAGCCGGGCCAGGACATCGACATCGTGTTCACCGGCATCCGGCCGGGCGAGCGGCTCGAGGAAATTTTGTTCGCGCGCGAGGAGCCGACCGCCGAGGTGGGGATCGCCGGGATCGTCGCAGCGCGGCCCGTATGCCCCTCGCTCGAGGCGATGCGCGGCTGGCTCGCCGCCTTGGAACAGGGGCTTTCCCGCGACGAGCGCGCGGTGATCGACAACGTCTTGCGCGACGCGGTGCCCGACTTCCGCGGCGAGGCGGCGTAGGCGATCGCTTTGACCTTGTCATGCCCGGCCTTGTGCCGGGCATCCACGTCTTGAAACAGAAACAAACGTCTAAGACGTGGATGGCCGGGACAAGCCCGGCCATGACGAGGTGGAGAGTCGGTGCACACTGCGTTTGAGATCAAAACAAAAACGACAGCTGCGGCCGCGCGATCATCAGCCAGAAGATCGTGAGCACGGCGGCGAACGCCGGAAAGCCGAAAGCGAACCACCACCAAAACAGCCGGTGATATTGCGGCGGCAGCGGGCGGTTCTCGCGCAACGCCGCCGCGGCGAGGTCGCGCATCCTCATTTGCATCCACACCACCGGCAGCCAGAATGCGCCGGTGAATAAATAAAGCACGACCGACCAGGCGATCCAGCCGTCGAAGAGCGAATAGCCGACGTTCTGCGCCAGCAGCACGCCGGTGACCGGCTGTACGACCACTGCCGTGGCGGTGAACAGGAAATCGGCGCGCACCACGATGCGCGCGGTGCCGGCGATCGTGCCCGGGTTGCCGCTCAGGTGTGCGGCGAGCATGAAGAAGGCGATGCCGGTGCCGGTCCCGAGCAGCACGGTGGCGCCGATCGTGTGGAGGAATTTCAGGACGAAATAATGCGTCATCGGTCTTCGACGATGGCGATGGCGACGAGGATCAGGACCATGATCGGCAAAGTCTTGAGAAGTGGGCCGAGCGGATCGATCCACAGGCGCGGCATCAGCACGGTGCCGGTGATCGCGTAGACGAGCGCGAGCGCGAGCGCCGCATAGAGCGCATGCCTAGTCGTGCGCCGAAACGCAATGCCGATCCCGATGCAGATATCGGCCGCCGCTCCCGCGACGACGGTTGCCTCCGCCAAGCCGTGCTTCACGCCCCCTTCGAGCATGAGGCCGACGCCTCTCTGCCAGCCGGGGCCGAGCGCCATGAGGCCGGTGACGATCCAGAACAACGATAGGACCACGAACACGAGCGGCTTGAGCAGATAGAGCCGGGCGAACCAGCGCTCCTGCACGGACGACGGTTCGGCCGTCAACACCGCCGCGGGGTCGCGCGGCTCGATGCCGGTCGCGCGGGCGAGCGGTCCCGGATCGCCGGTCGCGCCGCGCTCAATTTCGCGACGGGCCGTGGTGCGCGCGGGCGGGCGCCAGCCGAGCAAAGAAATCGCATCGCCGAGTTTGTAGACCAGCCGGGCGAGCGAAGCGGGTGGGTGAAATTTGCGCGTGGGCGGCCAGCGCAGCCAGCGCCGCAACAGCGCCACCGTCTCGTCGAAGGTCCACGTGCGCGGTCCGACCACGTCGAAGGCGCGGCGCACCGGCGCATCGGGCTTGAGAAAGAACATCACGGCGTCGACAACGTCGTCGAGATGCACGATCTGCAGCGCGCCCGTTTCCGGCATGATCGGCACGATGGGAGCTGCAGCGAGACCGCGCATGAGCGCGCTGCCGCCATAAGCGGCGCGGCCGATGACGACCGACGGGCGCAGGATCACCCAGTCGAGATTACTTTCCATGAGGGCTTGGTCGCCCATGAGCTTGGTGCGCGAGAACTCGGTCGGCGTGTCGTGGCCGACGCCGACGGCCGAGAGATGAACCACGCGGGGCACGCCGGCTCGCTCGCAGGCGCGGAACAGCGCCGCGGCGCCGGACGCGTGCACGCCGCGCATGGACTCGCCGGGAGCGTCCTGCAGCAGCCCGGCGCAGTTCACGACCGCATCGACGCCGGAAAGGCGGGGCAGCCAATCGGCCTCGCTTGCGCGCGCGAGATCGATCTGGATGACGTCGGCAGGCGCCAGGCCGAGGTCGGCCGGCCGGTGAACCACCGCCAGAATGGCGTCGCCCCGCGCCGCCAGACGCGCGCACACGGCCGAACCGATCAGCCCGCTTGCCCCGACCACCATCACGCGCATGCGGCAACTCCTCAGCGCCGGCTTCCGCGCGCGAACGCGCGCAGCAGCCACGCCACCAATGCGGCCCCCACCGCAAGCGTTGCCGCCGCGACCCACCGGCCGGGCATGGCTACGCTGAGGATTGCAAGCGCCGCCAGTACAAGATTGACGGCGAACACGCGGCCGACAATCTCGCTCACGCTGAAGCCGCCGTCGGTTGCGCGCTGATAAAAATGCGTGCGGTGCGGCTGCCACACGCGCTCGCCGGCGACGAGGCGCCGCGCCAATGTGAGGCTCGCGTCGGCCAAATAATAGAGCGGCAGCAGCAGTGCGGCGGCGGCATGGCCATGGAGCGCGAGCATTATCAGCAGCCACGCCAGCAGGAGCCCAATCGGCAGGCTGCCGACGTCGCCGAGGAAGAGCCGCGCGACCGGCCGGTTGAACGGCGCAAAACCGATGATCGCGCCGAGCAGCGCCAACGCCGCGACAACGGCGGCCGGCGGCAGGGCACCGAGCCAGCCGAGAGTGACGAGGCCGGCCGTGACCGGCACCGCTTCGGCGACGGTCAGCCAATCGATGCCGTCCATGAAGTTCGCGAGGTTGACGAACCACAGGGCGGCAAGGGCGAGGAGCGCGCGCTCGAAGACCCAGGGCAGGGCAGGGACGATGCGCAACTGCGCGGGCAGCGCCGCGATCGTCACGGCCACTGCGAGCGCCTGCAGCAACAGGCGGGGCAGCACCGGCATGGGGCGCATATCATCGACCGCGCCGACCGCCGCGATGAACGCGGCGGCGCCGAGCACCCATGCCAGTTGCACGCGCTCGCTCGGCGGCGCCGTCAGCGTCACGGTCGCGAGTGCGACGATCGCGGTTGCGACCACGACCGCGATGCCGCCGCCTTGCGGTGTCGGTTCCACGTGGGACGAGCGCACGTTCGGCCGCGCCAGCGCGTGTCGGCGCAGCGCCGGCAGCAGCACCACGATCAGCCCGGCGCTGATTGCCGCCGCGGCTGCAACCACCAGCAGCGCCAGCGGCCACCATATTTCGGCGGCTTGCGCCGGACCCGTCATTCCCCCCACCCCGCGAAGGTGTGATAGCGTGCTTATCCTGGCAGACGCCTCAACCGGATGGAAGAAATCGCATGCAGTTCGGGTTCAACATACCAGTGGCCGGCCCGCTGGGGACACCGGTCGCCATGGCACGCCTCGCCGTTGAGGGCGAGGCGATCGGCTACGACTACGCCTGCGTTAGCGACCACGTGGTCGAGCCGACCGACATTCATTCGCGTTACCCCTACAGCGACAGCGGCGAGTTTCCCAGGGCCTCGCGCGGCGAGCGCCAGGAGCAGTTGATCGCGATCGCTTATCTTGCGGCCAAGACCTCGCGCGTGCGCTTTCTCACCTCGGTGATGGTGGTGCCGCACCGGCCGGCGGTGCTCACCGCCAAGATGCTGGCGACGATCGACGTCATGTCCGGCGGTCGGCTGATCGTCGGCGTCGGCGCCGGCTGGTGCAAGGAGGAGTTCGAGGCGATTGACACACCGCCGTTTGAGGAGCGAGGCGCCGTCACCGACGAATATATGCTGGCGTTCCGCGAGCTGTGGACCAAGGACGCGCCGCGCTTCGACGGCCGCTACGTCAAGTTCAAGGACGTGATTTTTGCGCCCAAGCCGGTGCAGAAATGCCCGCCCATGTGGGTCGGCGGCGAGAGCGGGCCGGCGCTCCGCCGCACGGCGCGCATCGGCGACGGCTGGTATCCGATCGGCACCAATCCGCAGCATCCGCTCAACACGATGCCGCGCTACAAAGCGTCGGTCGAGCGGCTGCGCAAGCTCACGCAAGATGCCGGCCGTAAGCCGGAGAGCGTCGCGCTCACCTATCGGGTGCAGCGCTTCGGGACGCAGGTGCCTGCCAAGGCCGACAACGGCGAGCGCACGCTGTTCTCGGGGAGCAACGCAGACATCATCGAGGACGTGCGCGCGATGCGCGCGCTCGGCGTCGCCGCGCTCGACTTCAATTTCGCCGCGGCGAGCGTCGACGACGCCATCGCCGCGATGCGGCAAATGCATGAGCAGGTGCTTGCGAAGGCGCTCTAAGCTTCATCCCTCCCCCGCGCAGCGGGGGAGGGTGGCGAGCGTAGCGAGCCGGGTGGGGGCGCTTTAACAAATACTGGTTGTTAAAAAACCCCACCGTCCTCGTGCTGCGCACGCGGCCACCCTCCCCCTTCGGGGGAGGGATTTAGAGTGCCGCCTCGGCGACCACCCGCAGCGCGTCGATCGTCACGTCGGCGAGCAGCAAGGTCCCGACCTGATGGTCGCGCGCGAGCGCCTGCCACGCCTGCAGGCGGTCCTTGATGCGCGCCGGCGGGCCGATCAGGCAGGTCTCGTCAATCAGCGCGTCGGGAACGGCGGCGGCCGCCTCGTTGCGCTTGCCGTCGAGGAATAGATCCTGGATGCGCACGGCGGCCTCTTCGTAACCCATGCGTTTGACCAGATCGTTGTAGAAATTCTTGCTGCGCGCGCCCATGCCGCCGATGTAGAACGCGAGCCCCGGGCGGATCGCATCGCGGCAGGCGGCGACATCGTCGCCCATGCGGATGCGCACGTAGGGCGCGTTGTCGAAATCGGCGAGCGTCTTGCCGGGGCTTGCAGCGAGGCCTTCGCGCAGCGGGCCGAGGATCGCGTCAGCCTTTTCCGGCGCCATCAGATAGGGCAGCACGCCGTCGGCGATTTCGCCGGCGACGCGCAAGCCGGCCGGCGCGATCGAAGCCGTGTAGATTTTGATGCTCGGCTTCGGATGCATGATGGTTTTGAGCGGCTTGCCGAGGCCGCTCGCGCCCGGGCCGGTGTAGGGAATCTGATAATGCTCGCCCTTGTGCTCGAGCGGGCGCTCGCGTGCGAATATCTGGCGCACGATCGAGACATATTCGCGCGTGCGCGTGAGCGGCTTGCCGTACGGCACGCCGTGCCAACCTTCGATCACCTGCGGACCGGACGGGCCGATGCCGAGGAGAAAGCGGTCGCCCGAGAGCGCCTGCAAGCTCATCGCCGTCATCGCCGCGCAGGCGGGCGTGCGCGCCGGCATCTGCATGATGCCGGTGCCGCCTTTGATCTTCGTCGTGCGCGCGAGCACCCAGGACACGGTGCTCACCGCGTCGCCGCCCCAGGCTTCGCTGGTCCAGGCCGAGTCGTAGCCGAGGCGCTCGGCCTCGAGCACCATGTCGATGTCGAGCTTGGGCGCGGGCCCCGTGGTCCGCAGCACGATGCCGAGTCTCATGACGCCGTCCCCCCGTTTCGACCCGCGCGCTTCGGCTTCTGACTAACCCATCGTCTGCACGGCGGTCGGCTCGATTTCGTAGGTCACGCGCGTCTCGCCCGGCCGCCGCCAGGGATATTTGTCCTGGTCGATGTATTTCTTCGCGAGCGAGTCGATGTGCGCGTCGGCGCCAGTCTCGGTGATCCGCTTCACGCGTCCGCGCACCTGGATGTAGCGATAGGCATTGTCGGGATCCATGATCGAGAGCGCGACCGCCGCGCCTTCTTTCATGTTGCGCGCCTTCACGCGGCCCTTCGCGGTGTTCACGCGAATGAGGTCGCCGGTGTAGTCGAACCAGACCGGCGTCACCTGCGGGGAACCGTCCGGCATCACCGTCGCGAGGCTCGCGAAGGCCTTCTTCTGCTTCAAAAGGTCGAGATATTTTTCCGGGATCGCGGTCATGGGATGTGCTCCATTATGGGCTTGATGGAAGGCTAACGGTGCGCCTGCGTGTTGACAACGGGAGCGGCCGGCGTCGGTTCCGCGGCCTCGTCGACAACGGATGCGTCGTGCGCGTAGAGCCACGCGATGGCGGCGAGCGACCAGTCGGTCGAGCCGCGCGCCATCTCCGCGTCGCGCGCCTGCTGCGCCGCGCCGTCGGCAAGGTGGAAGCGCGTCTTGTTGGTCTCGGACATGGCTTGCAGCCGCGAGGCGCGCGGCAGGCGAAGTCGCTCATAAAGCTTCAGCGCCGCCGGAACGTCGTCGAATTTGCACAGACACGCCGTGAGCGTCGCGGCATCTTCGATCGCCTGCGCGGCGCCCTGTCCCATGAACGGGAGCATGGGGTGGCAGGCGTCGCCAAGCAGCGTCACGCGGCCGGCCGACCAGCGCGGCAGCGGCGCGCGGTCGAACAGCGCCCATTTGTAGGTTTCGTCGGTCGCGCCGATGATCGCGCGCACCTGCGGGTGCCATCCCGCGAACGCCGCGAGCGCGTCGGCGACCTCGCCGCGGTCGACCCAGGATTCGCGCTGCCAGGAATCTTCTTCGGTGACGGCGACAAAATTGACCATGCGGCCGGCCGAGACGAAATAATGCACGAAGTGCCGCCCTGGCCCCATCCAAATCGTCGTGGTTCGCTCGAGACCAAGATGCGCCAGGCGTTCGGCCGGCACCAGCCCGCGGTAGGCTACGCAGCCGGTGAAGCGCGGCTTCTCCGGCCCGAGCAGCGCGTGGCGCACCGCCGAATGGATGCCGTCGGCGCCGATGAGCACATCGGCCGAGATCGCGGTTCCGTTCTCGAATTGCGCTTCGATACGATCGCCGCGGTCCATCAGTTCTTTGAACCGATGGCCGAGGTGCACGCGCTCGGCGGGCAACAGGCCCGCGAGCGCGCCGTGCAGATCGGCGCGGTGGAAGGTGTAATAGGGCGCGCCGAATTTCTCCTCGATCAAGCCGCCGAGCGGCGAGCGCAGGAGGAAGCGGCCGTCGTCCCAGCGCCGCTGGTCGAAGGTGCGAGGCTTCACGCCGCAGGCGCCGAGCTTCGCGGCAAGCCCGAGCGAGTGCAGCAGCCGCGAGGCATTGGGGCCGATATTGATGCCGGCGCCGACTTCGCCGAGCGCCTTCGCCTGCTCATAGACGTGCACGTCGAAGCCGGCCTCAAGCAGCGAGGCCGCGGCAGCGAGGCCGCCGATGCCGCCGCCGATAACCGCGATGGAGACCCGCTTTATCCCTCCCCCGAAGGGGGAGGGTGGCGCGCGCAGCGCGCCGGGTGGGGGCGTTTTTGTTTTATTTTGAACCACACCCGCCTCGCTTCGCTCGGCACCCTCCCCTTTCAGGGGAGGGATAAGACCCACCTCGATCTCTTTGAGCAGGGTGCGTGCCCGGGTTTTCGATGGAGTTCTCATAAACGCGGCGAGGTCCGCGGGGTTGTCGATGTCGAGGCCGAGGCCGGGAAGGCGCAGAATCTTCGGTTCGAGCCCGGCTTGGCGCGCGGCTTCGAGATGCGGCAGGAAACTGTCGTCGCCGAATTTGAGCGGCACGGCGTCGGGCGGCGCGCACAGGATCGCGTTCGAGCCGCGCTCGTCGTGCGCCGGCACGATCACGAAGTCGGGCACGCGGTCATGGGCGGCAATGATCTGCCCGATTTCGTCCGGCGTGACGAGCGGGACGTCGCCCGGGATGGTGAGCATGGTGCGCTTGCCTTCGCGCGCGAGGTGGCGCGCCGCCGCAGCGACCGCCCCGGTCTGCCCGTCACGTGCACCGTCGGCAAGCACGCGCGCGCCGTAGCGCGCCGCAAGCGCGGACGCCGCCTCGTCAATCGTGACGACGATGATGCCGGCGAGGGCGGGAGAAGCGGCGAGCGCCGCCAGCACATCCTCGGCCATGGCAAGCGCGAGGCGCGGACGCAGCGCCGGCGTGACGGCAGCGCCCAGCCGCTGTTTGGCGTCCACCGTCGCCTTGATAGGAACGACTGCCCAAACATCGGCACGCGCGCTCACGCTCTATTCTCCGCGCGAAGCTCGTCGCCGAACGCGAGGACGGCTTTCGCCAGCGCCTCGCGGGCGGCAAGCGTCGTCATCAGGATGGCGGCTTTGGCGATGCGCATGTTCGGCAGCGATATCTCGCCCTCGCTGTGGTCGATCACGAAGAGATCGAGCAAGCCATCATAATGCTGCGCAACCGCCGCGGCAGTCACGGGCAAGCCCAGTTCGCGCATCATCTTCGCCGTCGGGCCCTTGACCGCGCGGCCGCCGATGATCGGCGACACCGCGATCACCGGCGCGGGGCAGGCTTTGAGCGCCTCGCGCACACCGGGCAGCGCCAAGATCGGATCGACGCTGAGATATGGATTTGACGGGCAGATGACGACCGCGCGCAGGCCCGCGTCCGCCAGTGCGGCCATGAACTCAGGGTGCGGGCGCGCCTGCGCGGCACCGTCGTAAGCGAGTTCGCTGACTTCCGGCGTGCAGCGGCGGCGCACGAAATAATTCTGGAAATCGAGCCAACCTTCGGGCGTGCGCACGCGTGTGCGCACGCGGTCCTCGCTCATGGGCAGGATGCGCGCGGCGATGCCGAGCCGGCGGCACAAATCGTCGGTGATGCGCGAGAGGGTATCGGCGGCGGCCAGACGGCGCGTGCGCTCGATGTGCGTGGCGAGATCGCCGTCGCCGAGCTGGAACCATGTTTCGCCGCCGAGCGCCGCAAGCGCTGCCATGAAGGTCCAGGTTTCCTCGCGCCGCCCCCAGCCTCGCTCGGGATCGCTCAAGTCCGCGAGCGTGTACATGAGGGTGTCGAGGTCGGGCGAGATCGCCAGCCCGAGATGCTCGAAATCGTCGCCCGTGTTGGCGACAATGATCAGTCGTTCGGGGGGCAGGACGCGGCTCAGGCCGAGCGCGAGCTTGGCGCCGCCGATCCCGCCGGAGAGCGCCAGCACGGCGCCGTCGCTCCCGCTCATCGGAACAAATCTTCCTCGGGCGGCCGCACCAGGGTGCGCGCGGCGCTCGCCGGGGCGTTCCAAGAGAGCCCGCGCACCAGCACCACCGGCATGCCCTCGGCCGCCTGTCCCATAACCACCGAGGCTGCGGCGGCGACCTCGTCGGCAAAGCCGACGACAGTTGTCTGCAACGTTTGGCCGAACAGGTCGGGATTGCCGCGCAGGTCGAGTGCGGCGGGCAGCCCGGCCGCGCCGAGCGCCACGCCGACGGTGCCGCGCCGCCATGCACGGCCGAAGCTGTCGTTGACGATTACCGCGAGCGGAACGCCGAACCGCGCCGATAGTTTGGCGCGCAACGCTTCCGCCGAGGCATCCGGGTCGCGCGGCAGCAGCAGCACGCGCTCGCGCCCGTCCGGCGCGGCCACGTTGGAATGATCGACCCCGGCGTTCGCCATCACGTAGCCGAGCCGGTGCTCGACGATCAGCAACCCGGGGCGCTGGCGCACCACGCGGGTTGCTTCGCCGAGAATCACTTCAACAAGGCGCGGATCTTTTTGTATTTCCGCCCCGATTTCTTGCGCGCGCGTCGATGGTTTGACCGTGGCAAGGTCGACGAAACGGTCTTCCGCCTTCGAGACGATCTTCTGCGCGACGACCAGCACGTCGCCGGCCGCGGGCTGCAGCGTGGCGCGCGCGAGCGCTCCGGCGATCAGCGCGGCCAAATCATCGCCGGCCTTGACCAGCGGAAAATCCGGGACGCCGATCAGCTCGATGCGGGGTGGGTTGGTCATTGTTCGTAGGATGGGTTGAACGCCCGCGAAGCGGGCGGAAACCCATCGATGGGTTTCCCCCCGCCTGCGCGAGGGTCAACCCATCCTACAGGTTATCCGAACTTGGCGCGCAGGCGCGGCAGCACGTCCTTCGCATAAAGACGCAGGAAGCGCTCCTGGTCGCGGCCGGGCGCGTGGAACACGAGGTGCCGGAAGCCCAGGTCCACGTAGGGCTTGATCCGTTCGATCTGCTGCTCGGGATCGGTCGAGACGATCCAGCGGGTCGCGGCCTGCTCCGCCGATAGACTCTCGGCAAGACGCTGCATTTCGATCGGATCCTCGACGTGCATCTTCTGCTCGGGCGTGAGCGCGAGCGCCGCCCATTCGCGGGTGTCTTCCATGGCGCGCTGCATGTCGGTGTCGTAGGACACCTTCATCTCGATCATCTTGTCGAGCGTGTCGGCGCGGCTCGCGGCTTGCAAACCCGCGGCCACATTGGGCAGCAGCGTCTCGCGATAGAGCGCCGGCGCCTTGCCGCTCGTGGTGATGAAGCCGTCGCCGCTGCGCCCGGCGTATTTCGCCACCAGCGCGCCAGCCGCCGCGACGTAGATCGGCACCGGTTGGTCCGGCCGGTCGTACACGGTCGCGTTGACGGTGCGATAATAGGTGCCCTCGAATGTGACGCGCTCCTCGCGCCACAGGCGGCGGATCAAATCGATCGACTCGCGCAGACGCGCGAAACGCTCCTTGAACTCCGGCCAGGCGATGCCCATGGCCGGAACCTCGTTGAGGGATTCGCCGGTGCCGACGCCGAGGACCACGCGGCCGGGAAACATCGCGCCCAGCGTGCCGAACGCCTGCGCGACCAGCGACGGATGATAACGGAACGTCGGCGTCAGCACGCTCGTCCCGATCAGCACCCGCGACGTCTGCGCGCCGAGCGCGCCGAGCCAGGCGAGCGACTGCGGCGCGTGGCCGTCGATGTGTTTCCACGGCTGGAAGTGATCGCTGACGAAGACGGAATCAAAACCCAGCTCTTCGGCAAGCACGGAGAACTTCAACAGCTCGCGCGGCCCGAATTGCTCGGCCGACGCCTTGTAACCGAGTTTGATCACGTGAATGACTCCGGTTCAGCAAACTCGGCGTCATCCTGAGGAGGCCGCGCATCTTTGCGCGGCCGTCTCGAAGGATGGAAGCAAGCGCGGTGCCCTGTGGCCATCCTTCGAGACGCTCGGCGCGAAGCGGCGCCGAGCTCCTCAGGATGACGTTTGTGTTTGTTTCGATGGCATCAATTCGCCTGTGCGCCTTGGCGCCCGCCGCACCGGCGTCTGCACCACCGGCGCGAGCGGCGGCGCGTCGAAGCTGCGGCGCGCCTGCTCCGAGTCGACCGCGCGATAGAGCGTGCTGCGCTGGCGCGGTTCGCGCCCGGCGGCGCGGATCATCGCCTCTATGGCCTCGGGCGGCAGTTCCTGGCCGTGTTGCGTGCCGGCGGCGCGGGAGATGCTCTCGTTCATCAGCGTGCCGCCGCAGTCGTTGACGCCGGCCGAGAGCAGCCGCGCCACGCCGGCCGGGCCCGCCTTCACCCACGACGCCTGAATGTTTGCGACGAGCGGATGAAGCGCGAGCCGCGCCACCGCGTGCATCAGCATGGTCTCGCGCCATGTCGGCCCGCGCCGCGCCCCGGATTTGAGATACATCGGCGCTTCCATATGCACGAAGGGCAGGGGCACGAACTCGGTCAAGCCGCTGGTACGCTCCTGCAGGTCGCGCAGGTGCAGCAGATGCGCGGCCCACGACCGCGTGTCTTCGACATGGCCGAACATGATGGTCGCGGTCGTGCGCAGTCCGATCGCGTGCGCCGTGCCGACCACCTCGAGCCATTCGCGCGTCATGAGCTTGTCCGGGCAGATGCGCGCGCGCACCGCGTCGTCGAGAATTTCCGCCGCCGTGCCCGGCAGGCTGCCGAGGCCGTTCTTCTGCAACCGTTCGAGATAAGTTGCCAGCGAGACGCCGAGGGTCTGCGCGCCGTGCGAGATTTCCAGCGGCGAGAACGCGTGCACGTGCATGCGCGGCACCGCTTCTTTCACCGTGCGCAGCAGGGTCAGATACGTGTCGCCCGTGTAGGCCGGATGGATGCCGCCTTGCAGGCACACTTCGGTGGCGCCGCGCTGCCACGCCTCTTCGGTGCGCCGCGCGATTTCCTCGAGGGCGAGGTCGTAAGGCCGCCCGCGCAAATGATCGTGCAGCTTGCCCTTGGAAAAGGCGCAGAAGCTGCACGCGTAGCTGCACACGTTGGTGTAGTTGATGTTGCGATTGACGACGTAGGTGACGACGTCACCGTTCACCCGTGCGCGCAGCGCGTCGGCGGCGGCGCAAATCTCTTCGACCTCGGGCCCGCGCGCCGCAAACAGGCGCACGATGTCGCCTTCCGACAGCCGCTCGCCGGCCGTGGCGCGCGCGAGAATGGCGTTAAGGCCAGGAGGCTTGCGCCCCCTCTCCCCGCTTGCGGGGAGAGGGTCGGAGTGAGGGGGACTCTCCACCGCGCCCGGCGTCCAGCTGTCCTCGCGCGCGAAGCCGGTGGTGTCGATCGCATCGAGCACGCGTTTCACCAAGCCCGCATCGACCCATGGCTCGGGCGTCGCCGCATATTCCGGATAGACCGCAAGCCGCGGCACCAGCGTGCAGCCGGCG
>Ga0210408_10000099_pt1 | contig 134825 bp, 117 predicted proteins | sample IncBWH4MmetaG_FD_155471 | JGI IMG/M metagenome (GOLD analysis project Ga0210408, IMG submission 155471) | Forest soil microbial communities from Barre Woods Harvard Forest LTER site, Petersham, Massachusetts, United States - Inc-BW-H-4-M | ecosystem: Environmental > Terrestrial > Soil >... | reverse complement strand
GTCGTCCGCCGATTAGAATCGTGTGACCGGTCGGCAAATCGGCGAGATGTGCCCGCTTCAGAGCCAAGAAGGACCCGTACAGAATGAGAAATGTGGCCGCGGCAAAAGCCGCGAAGACTCCCCACTGAAGACTCAGTGTTTTCCAGAACACGTCGCCCAAGCCGAGCGACCTGAACCAGAGCAGGTCCACGTAATTCGACAAAGCGGACCGACCGCCGAAGAAGAGGGCGGCAAGAACGGCTAGAATGAAAAGAAGACGACGGCGCCGGCGAGGCCGCGCTACGTGGGCCGGAGGCCAGTCGATGGACTCAGGCATCGCTCCACTCCGTTGTCACTAACTCCATATAGTCATCCGCATAATACTCCCTCCGCTTTTCGCAAGCTGCCTCATCGTTCGACTTCCACCCCACGGTTGCGCCGCGAGAGCATTGCCGTTGTCGGAGGAGTCGTTACAAGTGCTCGTGTTCTCCTTTCGGTGCCGACTAGCAACTCCTCTAGGAATTGCGCCTCAATCACGGCTTCTTGAAGTTCAACCGCCGATACTGCGAGGCATCTGTGTGGCCGTGCGGTTGTCCTCAGGCAGGCCGTCAGTTTCCTAATTCAGGGGATATGACTCTCTGCGCATGAAGATCGCATCTCCCCAGGTTTGCACAGCAGGGATCGGGTCCAGTGGCTAATGACGTTCGCCAAGAATTGCGGACGGGCGGGGACAGGGAATAGTGTTCTGGTATGATCGCTCCGCGCGCTCTAGGCTGGCAGCCTGAGGTGTGCCAACCATGGTTCGCAAGCCGTTCCAGTGTAGGGATTGCGGCAGTTTTGAGGGATACCGCTCACGTCCCCGCAACGTCATCGAAAAATACATTCTGCCCCTGCTGGGATTGCGCCCGGTGCGCTGCGCGGACTGTTTCTGGCGGTCCTACCAGCCGTTTTTTGTGATCGTGCGGGAGCGCCCTAAACCTGAGGTAAGACACCGCTCTGCCGCCTGACCATGGCGCTACAATCGCACTCAGAACCCGCTCAGCCCCCGCGTAGTTCCTGCTGAACTTCTGGACACTGAACGTAGGTGTCCCAGCCCTGGCACCGACGGGCCATTCCACCCATCCGAATCGAACACCTAACATCGTCTCATACTCTCTGAAGCGAGACGCTTATGCACTGGGACGCGCTGCTTCTCACTTTGAAATGACAGGGTCACTCGCCAATGAGAAAACTGTTGTCTCTATTGATCCTGACCGCAGCAACGCTCGGCTGCGCCAAGCAAAAGCCGCAGAGCACTCCCGCCCCGCCCCCGGCGACTGCACCCGCCCCGCAAGCTCACAACAAAGCGCTAGGGCCGGTTAAGATGGGCGACCTGATGGTGCGAAACTGCACCGTAGCGAAGGAAGCCAAAGGCAAAGCCGACTGCATCTGTCGGCAGGCCGTCACTCACATTGACGCGGCCAAAAATGGTGATCAGCCCTCGCTCGTGTGCAAATGAGCACAGCTGGTCCAGACTACGTACGAAAAGAGCGGTGATTCTAGGGACCACCTAGAACGACGACGGTTCCAGCCTGCCACTGGCCCCGAATCATGTAAGCGATCCGCACCTTGGACCCGGGTAATATAGCTGACAAAGCAGTCGCCAGTTCCTTTGGACTGTTCACGGGCTTGCCGTCCACTGCGTTCACGTCGCCAACACGAATGCGAGCTAGGTCGGCCACGCCTTATTTTGCAGTTGTGCAAGCTCTGTAAGTTAGAGCCGTGCCGCTCAGATTACGCGCAACACCTGCGAGACAGTGTTGCGGTTGTTTCGCTTAGCTCGCAGGTCACTTCGTAGGATTCTCCCTCTGCGCGACGCAACGTGTCGTCCCGCAAGCAGAGCTGTGGAGCGGGTGGTGCACCACTCCGCAGCCCTACTCAGGTTCACACTCCGCAGCCCTACTCGCGTCACAATTACGGCTGCGAACAAACCCATGGACACCGCTCGCGTCCGAATACCAGCCCGTAATGTCGCCTCTCGGGTTTATATCTGTGGGGTACGTGTTACTTGCATTGGGTACATCGATCGTGGTTATACTCCCATGCTTCTCTCTCAAAAAGCCGTGATAGACATTGCTCGCATCAAAGCAAACTCCTATGATCTGGCCCTTTCGATTAATAGCGGTGGGCTGAGTGGATGTCGAGGCCCCATCAAAGAGTTCTATGCTTCCGTCCGGCTGTCTCAGAAAGCCATCATTGCCAGCGTATCCTGTGATTTGACCCTTTGAATTTATAGCAGTCGGTGTTGTCCCTAAACTGGAGGCGTCAAAGGTAGTGATGGTTCCATTCGGTTCGCGAAAGAAGCCGCGATATTGAGGGGACGGCGGGTTCCGTTCCGTGTAACGTCCCGTAATTTGACCACGCGAGTTTATGGCTAGTGCTCGCGTTGATGGATTAGGTACATCAGCTTTCGCTGAGAAACTAATAGTCGCGCCATCGGGCTGCCGCAAGAAGCCATAATTGATCGAAGCCCCTGGACCGCATACTCCCGTGATTTGCCCCCTGTTATTGATTCCAGTAGGAGCGGTGCCCTCAACCGGATCTAGTCCTATCGACTGTGCCGGGGGAGTCAACCCGTCTTTCAATGGCGGGCCGTTTATGCAACCCTCCGACAGGAACAGCACGAAAGTTCCGTCCGTCTGTCGGAGAAAACCGAAATATAGGAAAAACTGGAGCGAATATACATATCCAGTGATCTGGCCAGCTGCATTTATGGATGTCGCTCCCGTTGCGTTGGGGAGGAATCCCGGGGGCACGGGCACGTCGAAAGAGGTGAGGGTGCCGTCTGACTGTCGCAAAAAGTTATGCGGTCCGAAGGCGTCCAAGTAAGACCCTGTGATCTGACCTGCCGCATTGATGGCGCTGGGTTGTGTGAAAGTCGAATTAGGCATATCGAACGTAGTGATGGTTTGGGCGTGAAGGGTCGTGGCGATACCGACGAGCAGCAATGCCGTCAACAGCCCGAGTCGGTGCAATGATAAGAAGCGCGTCATGGGCTTGTACTCCTCATCGGAAAAATACCTGATGAATGTAGGGCCGACCTGGGATCGTGTCTTCGTCCACGCGATTTAAATTGTTCCTGGGGAGCCGCGTCCGGGGAGGGAGTCGTACCCACTGTACTCTTAATTGGCTTGACGGGTAGGAAAATCTGCCGAGCAAGAGCAGGTCCCACGCAAGCCCTAGAATAGCCACTACTGTCACTGCGGGCCGTCGATGGCGTTTGTTCTCAAGCACGGGCCGCTTTTTGACCTAATGCGAAGGACTAACCAACACCTCGTAGTGGACAACGTGCGGGTTGAGCTTTAGAAGAAATTTCTCATCCTCGGGATAGTAAACGGCCTTTTGATAGTCGGGTCCGGCAAATGCCTCTCTGGCCCTTTTGCCAGTGGTACGGCTTAAGCCACTCAGCCTTGCTCTTAGAAATACTGTTTTCGGAACTGTTAGCTGCTCCACTAACCCCGGCATTTGGCAAGGGCACCGCGCCACTCGATATGATGGACTGAGCAGTGAAGTCGAGTCGAACGTTATGAGAGACCCACACGTAGAATGGCTCGAATACGAGATGAAAACTGGCTGGCTGTTCGAGAATCCGCCGCCTCTGGACTGGGAAACACCCGTGTTCGGGGCGAACCTCGATCGCGGCGTCTTACGCGTTAACCTACGGCACCATTTCGCGACCATAGCTGAGGCCCGAGCAGCTATCGAACCATTTCTACAGACGTGGGAAATCGATGTGGCACTCACGCATGGACAGCGAGAAATGACATTTGCGTTCAAGGAGTCACACCTTGTAGACCGCGATCCTCCCCCACCGGGCTCGGCCATTACCGGGACCGCCGTGACAGTGACGGGTCGCGCATCCGTATCGGCAACCGGTCAAGTCATCAGAAAGACCTATCCTGTCATGCCAAGCAATTTCACGGCCGTTCCTGATGTGGTCACACTGTGGGCTCGGTTCGAGGGTTTTAAGAAGGGACGCGAACCGCTGGCCTCAATGGCCTATTTCTGTTTCACCGTACTCAAGAACTCATACGGGGGACTAGTCGCGGCGAGTAAAGCCCTCGCGGTTGACAAGGACGTGCTAAAGAAAGTGAGCGAGCTGAGTACAAATCGGGGAGAACCCTCTACCGCCCGGAAGATGACGCGGCATCTGACACCGATTACCATGACGGAAGCTCATTGGCTTGATGCCGCTATTCGAGCGTTGATCCGTCGCGTTGGCGAGATCGCCGTTGGCCATTCACCGTTTCAGCTCACGATGAAACAGCTGCCGCCGCTCTGAGCGCATTGCAATTAGAGAAGCAACGGTGGATCGTGCCACCATTCTGCTGCGCGACGAAGAACTGGTTGATTTGATCGCTGCCTCCGGAGGCAAGTGGATCTTTATCGGCATGGAGTCTGTCGATCCGAAAAGCTGCACTGGTGCATTGTGGTTTTTGCGAGCATGCCCCGCAACGCTTGCGCTTCCCGATGTAGTTGTAGGCTCGGTTCCGATGAACCGTCCCCCATAGTTGAGCGGCTGGCCTGCGGGACAGATATAGCGATTGAGTTCGGGCTGATAAGTAAACCGCTCGGGACCGTAGAACGGGCTGTTCTTTCTGTGGATGCTGTCACGGGTTCGCATATAGGGAGTGATGCTGCGATCCACTAACCATTGCAAGAACTCCCCGTTGCCGTACGTCGTGTCGGCGGCCACCGATTCTGGCCCTTGTCCTTGCCATTGCGCGAAACGGGTGAGCATGTCCTGCGCCGCCACCGTTTCCTGGCTCATGCGCGCTGCCGTGGCCTGCACGCCCACGATCACGCAACTATGGTTGTCTACCAGATAGTTGTCGTAGTACCCCAGTCGGGCTGGAGTCCCACCCTTGGTGGCGTAGGTCGCGTCGGGATCGGTTGTGAGTTTGGTTCACTTGCGCCGCTTCCCCCAACTGCTCCCGTGGAATGCGACTTTCTTTGGCAGCGTTCGCTTCCACGAAACTGCCATCGACCGACAGGTGCTTCCCCTGCACCAGCCCCACGGCAACACACTGCCTCACGATCTCTTCAAACAACTGCTCGAACAGCTTAGACTCCTGAAACCGCCCATGACGGTTCTTGGAAAATGTAGAGTGGTGCGGAATCTCCTGATCGAAGCCCAGCCCGGTAAACCAGCGCCACGCCAGGTGCATGCGCAGTTCTTCCACCAGCTTGCGCTCGCTGGTAATGCCGTACAGATAACCCAGGAGCAGAATGCGCAGCAGGAGCTCGGGATCGATCGACGGTCGTCCGGTTTCACTGTAGCTGTCTTTCAGTTGTTCGCGCACGAAAGCAAAGCTGATGTGCTTCTCAATCAGCCGCAGTAGATGATTCTCAGGAACTTGATCTTCTAAGCGGAAGTAGTAAAACAATGCCACGCTGCTAGAAATAAAACTTCAAGGCAAACTGGATGATGCGAGGATCACGTGCTTGCGTAAGCTGGCCAAAGTTAGTGTCGAATCCGTTGTGATCTGGGTTGAAGAATTGTGCATGATTAAAAGCATTGAAAAACTCCGAACGGAATTCGATGGATCTACTCTCGGCGAACTTGAATGTCCGCCCAACGGAGAGGTCGAAGTTGTTGCGTCCGGGCCCGCGAAGGATGTTTCTGCGAGAATTGCCAAAGCTAAACAGCGGCACGTTTACGCAATCGAAGGCAGTGGGATCGAAATAGAAATTGCCTCCTGTGACTGCTCCGCCCAGACAGTTGGCTGTCGATGGATCAAAGCTATGCAAGGATCGCGCGGGAAAATACCGTATGGGGCCTATCTGGTCTGCCCGATCTAAGAAAATACTTTCCTGGCTCGAATTGGAATTGGAAAAGATCGTGAACGGTGTTCCCGACTGAAAAGCCGCGATTCCGCTTAGCTGCCAGCCGTCCGCCAGCCTGTGCAGAAATCCGTTCTGAATCCGATTCGCCAGCGGCAACGTCCAAATTCCACTGAAAACTAACCGCTGCCGTACATCAAAGTTAGCCGATCCGCGATCGAAAGCGTGGTTAAACGGGTCTGTGTATACCGAGCTGTTATAGCGGAATCCGGACTGGTCATCAATCGTATGGGCGAGCGTATACGCCCCGCGAATATTGAAACCACGGCTAAACCGCTTGTCCACGGTAAATTGAAATTGATTGCTGCTGGAGGAACCGCTGCTTAAATCGGTGAAGAGCTGCAAAGCTCCCGTGGGAGTTGAGTTTGGGTCGGTGGGATCGGCGCAACCGGCCAGTGGACGCGCGCAATCCGGGTTGGTAAAGCCACCTGCAGGATTGTTTAGCTGGGCCTGCATGATGCTTTGAACTGGAGCATTGACATCGGTGGTTGCCACGGCCTTACGAGAAAAGCTGCCAACGTAGTTGGCTTCAATCATTGTGTCCCGAGCGATCTGATACTGGAAGCCGTAATTTACGTTTTCGGAGTAAGGAGTCCGGAAATGCGGGGAGACCACGTACGCGAACTGAATGGCCGGGACCCCAAACGTGGATCCGACCTTGCCCCCCGTAGGGTAGGGGTTTGTCTGCCCGAAGGGCGTGAAGGGATCAGCAATGGCGTTGGCCGTGAGGCTCATATATTGAGCCGATGTGGGAAAAATCTGTGTTACGGCGCCAAAGGGTGCTTGGCCGCCAAACTGAAGGTTTAGGGCCCCATCCTCCAAATCATAAAAAATGCCAAAGCCACCGCGCATTACCAATTTGGCGTTGCCGAGCATATCCCAGGCAAAACCAAACCGGGGAGCAAAATTGTTACGATCGGGGTAAGTTAGACCGCGGTTCGGAGTCCCAGGGTCTCCGGGGTAGAGAATGCCTTTGGGCGCGCCAGGAAATCTCGTAGATTGCTGACCCGGAAAGAAACCCAGAATCTCGTTGTGGGGATCTTCCAGCGGCGTGTCATACTCGTAGCGCAAGCCATAACTGAGCGTCAGTCGCCGCAAAATCTTCCAGGAATCCTGGGCGAAGAAGTGCCAGTCGGTGGTGCGAATACCATACACCGCCTTGGAGAATTGTGCGTAGCTGTCAAAGAATCCACCTACAAAGTCTGCCAACGGGTTACCCGTGTAGTTCTGATTGTTGCCAAAGTCAAAAACTCCGTTGTTGTCGAAATCGAAGTTAAAGTTGTTACGCACCCTGCGGATATCCGCGCCAAATTTGATGCTGTGGCGGCCGTGCGTCATAGAGATGCTGTCCTGCCAATGAAAGGTTACGTCGTGGAGTTTGGTCGGGCCCTGCGGATTGGGGCCGAGGTTGAAACTTGTGGTGAGGATGACCGGCGGCGCCGTGCCTGCTGGATCGTCGGGCGTGACGTTAGTGAATCCGAGGGCGGCTGGAGAGGTTGTATCATGGGGCACTGCCTGGAAAGTCGCGCTGCGGTTAGCGGCGAAGATAAACTCGTTAATCACGTTTGAACTAAAGTTATGCAGCCAGGTCAGGGAGCCAAGTTGAGTGCGAATTAAGGTGTTGAAGCCGGAGCCAATTGGTACATTGCCCCCGGTCGAAGCTCCATTCAGGATCTGGAACGGAAAATCCTGAGACAGATCATCGATGATGTAAGATCCGTAAATCGTGTCCTTCTCACCCAGGTGGTGATCGATGCGCGCAATCCCTTGGTCTTCGCGATCGACCTCAATAGGCGAGGAGACGAAATTGTTGTTGGGAAGGTTAGGCAACGGCAGATATTTCGCGATGTAGTTGGCGATTACCGGGTTTACAGGGACTTGGTTATTCAGATATGGGGTGTTGCTGACCGGATTAATCAACTGCGTCGTTGGTAGCAACTCACTGAAGTCCCCCTTGCGTTCGGCTGGGCTCAGCACCTGAAAAATCGGAGCGACCTCGCCCTCATGTCTCCGTACTCCTTGATACGAAACGAAAAAGAAGGTTCGGTCTCTCTTGATAGGACCGCCGAGTGTACCGCCAAACGTATTGCGCTTGAAGGGTGTGACTGCGGGTAGAAAATAATTTCGCGCATTCAGAGCGTCGTTGCGAAAGAATTCAAACACATCACCATGGAGGCTATTGGTTCCCGACTTGATGACTTGATTCACAATTCCGCCGGCGGTGCGTCCATACTCTGCTTCGTAATTGTTAGTGAGTATCTTGAATTCACCTAGCGCATCCGGATTAGGATTCACCACAGCATTGTTGCCTAGGAAGTCGTTATTATCCGCGCCGTTAACCAGGAAGCTCAGAGACTCTGAGCGTTGGCCACTTACAGAAAACGGATTGAGGCTGCCGTCGTCTTCGTCCGGAGGAAATACTCCCGCCTGCAACAGGCCAAGTTGGAATGCATCGCGCTCAACCAGTGGAAGATCAAGAATTCTACGCTCGGTTTCTACCGCCCCCAGGGTCGCGCTGACCGTGTCGACCTGAGTCACGTCGGCGGTGACCTCGATCATCTGATTGGTGCTGCCCACCTCCAGCACGATGTCCAGTTTGGCGTTCTGATTGAGGTTCAGAACGATTCCTTCACGAACGTACTTGCTGAACCCGGGCTGTTGCACGGTTACGCGGTACGTGCCAATGGGGATTAGGGTGAACAGGTACGAGCCATCATCTGATGTGTTTACGCTTCGCGACACGTTCGTACCGACATTAGTAAGTGCTACCGGCGCTTTGGCGATAATGGCGCCGGTTGTGTCCTTTACCGTGCCAGAAATGGTGGCGGTGGTCTCGGCTGCATGAGCCAAGGATGTGAGGCTTAAGAGCAACGTAAGCATGATCAGCGAAACATCGGCGCAGAGACGGAAGAATGCAAGCACTCTTTGCTTCATGAATATCCCCGATGGATCTTCGATACTGACGATCAGCATACTCGCCAGCGACATAGTTGCTTGACTAACCGTGCCTTCCATGTTCAGTGCCAGACATTTTACCCTACCACTTGCAAGACAGAATGCTACTAGAGGAAGTGCGCTGATAGCGTGCCTGCTGGCAAGCCAAGTCGTAGTCTCATAGTCTCCAACCGGCTAGGATGGAATTGCGTCGCAAGCGGGACATTTGTCACACAATGGGGACGACGGGGCAAAAATGTTTGATCATTTAATGGTCGAGCTCGATCTGCTATCGGGTAGACATGCCAAATGCGAGGGCGAGATGGAACGTAGTTGACGAGGCCGCTGTGATGTCCGTGGTTGGTATTGGTGCCCCCGTCTGGGATTGGACGTGAGTAAATGTTCGAGATCACTTCAGACCCAGTGGCTCCACCGCGCCTATCCCTCAGACTACCCGCGCCTCCACTCCTCAATCTCCCAAACTCTCATGATCAACTTCTATTATCAGAGAGCAGATCACTAAACTTTAAGTGATCGGCTGGCCCCATTTTTCCCGGGAAGTTTTGACTTGCCCCCCGCCCGCCCGCTGGCAGCCGAGCAAAACGGGCCAACGCGTGAGTTCGTCGAGAATTTGTTGACTTTCCTCCTCGCTGATGATTAATTACCGTGACCTATATTCCTCATGTCGATGGAAATACTTCCCTGATTTCCACGCTCTGAGGCGAGTCCAAATAGTTTCGCGTATTTAAGATCAGCGTCCCTCAACTTGAACGACGCCGGACCACAGGCTGCCAGGCCAGAAAAGAGGGGTTTATTCATGAGACTTTCGATATTGCTCATGGTACTACTCGCCGCCTCGTTGTTAATAGCCCAACAGGTCAACCCGACTAGCCTCAGGTTTGAGGCCGTGCCGCCCAATACGAGCCCGTCGGAAAATATATCGTTCAAGAACACTGGTCTCATGCCCCTCAGCGTTTCAGTGAGTGTTGATAATCCGGCTTTCGTGATTGCCGAGAACCGCTGCATGAATGGTGTAAAGCCGGGCACCCACTGCAACGTGTCCTTCACCTATGCGGCTCAGTTTGTGGGAGAGCTTGATATGGGCTCAGTAAGCTTCGACTATGGTCAGGGAATGACGACAGTTCCGCTTACAGGAAATGGGGTTTCGTCGATAGCTACGTGGTCAAAACTGGGGCCGGGCCCCCTCGGATGTCTAAAAGTACATCTCGGAAACCCGGTTTCCCCGTACGGTAGAGTCGGTGTTCTAGACAAATACTATGCACTTCCGACTGGCGAACCTGTGCACTTCAGTTGTACGAACGGAAAAGCAACTGCCGATCTCGGTGACGTAGCTCTTCAATATTGCAGCAGATGCCCCGGTCCTAAACATGACTATGCTCAGGCGTCGTTTACTCCAGACCAACAGGGATTCTGGACCTGCACAATGGCATACGGCGGCGATGGTGTCCTCGGTCCGACATCGTCCGAAATTGTCTATCAAATTACCAAGCCAGGTCCACCTCGGAAATGTTGCTGCGGAGGGGAGCCGCCACCGCTACGATCAGAAATAGGTCAGTGCAGCGCTCTAAATGCCACAAAGTGAACGAAGGGTGGCGGGTGTTTGCTGCGAATGCTACATTTGTTCTGATATCGAAACAGAAGTGAAGTTTGGTGATTTTGATTTGCCTACGCTTGTCATGCTCTGAACGAACAACGTGTCGACAGTATTCGTGCCTCGGCGAGGTATTTCGCGGGAAAAAGCAGCAATGCTCTATATATGCGGTTCTCGCCGGATGCCGCTGAGTCCTCGAACGCGGACGAATGGCAAACCTGGGCATGCCAAAGTATTTCCTCCAGTAACTATGCGGAATTCCGCTATGCCCATACCGGGGCTGGCAACCGCATTCGGCGAAAAGGTCTGGAGGCTCGGAAATCGCGCCCCCTCAGGCGCCGTAGTAGAAGCGCGTTCTCAACGGATTTCGCCGGACGTAGGCCCGTTGTCGACAACGCTGGCTGCATTGCCTCTGCCATGGACGTTTGGGCCGAAATGGCTTTCCGCAGCCTTTACAGAAGTGCGGCTCGCTTCGACTATGACTATTCCGTCCCATGCGTCACCCGTGGCTTGTAAAGGTTGAATGACGCATTTCTGGGCATTCTGTAGCGCTGCATGAATCTCTTAACCTTTGTTCGTAGTTTTCAGGCTGTATAGCGCCGCCCCATGCTCACGGTCCTCTCCAGTTCCGCAGCGAGTTCAGCACTTGTCGGTATGTAGGGGCCACGCAGGTGGGTGCACTTTTTAGCTTCATTGGCGATTAAGGTTCTTTTTTTCTCTTGTTTTTCTTCAATCTCTTTTTCTGTCATCTTTTTCTGTGAGTCTGTAAGTCTCTCTGATTCCTGCTTATCCTGTGTATCTGCGTAACATCCTGCATCGATGCTTTGGGATGTTACACAGATATTCAGATTCACAGAGGCAGTTTGCTCTCCCGTTTCCCAGTCGAACATTTCGACGGCGAAACGAAATTCATCAGCTTTTCGCTGCGATCTGATTCCCCGGGCCACGAGCTGGAGCAAGCCATCCTGGGTCGCCAATCGACGGTATCTACTTACGGTCATCGGCTCACAGTTAAGTACGGCCGCGATCTTGCGGCAGGGCAGGAGAATTGAACCTTGTACGTTTCGTTGCAAATGGCCAGCAAGGCTCACGAATGAACCGTATCCTGGCGAATAACACTCGCGCGGGTTGAGAGGCAACTTTGCGGCTGACAATTGGGCCGTTTCTAGTGCTGCGCGCGCCCACTTGATCCGCCCCCAGGTATCGACAAACTCCGACTTGGCATCATCAGACTCCGGGAACCATGTGCGCCACGGATCCTCGGATGTTTGCCCCCACGAATCTAGACCGCGCTCTACCAAATCCGCTGCCTCAAGCCCACAGAGGCCCTCCAAATCCGGATGGGCCTTCGCGCGGCGCACAAAAGTGAACATCGGAGTCCTGAACGATTGTCCCAGTGCAGGTCCTCGGTAAGTGTTCCTATTTTCTAGCCAAGCGCCATGTAAGTATTGCGCCAGCAGTTTGGTTGTCGCTGACGTCAAAAGCCGGCCTTCCAAAGCCATCCCACTCGAGTTCTCTCGCTAGCAGCTTCGGGCGTGGGTCCTAGCATCATCATCGTTGACCACCGGACTTTTGGCGGCGTGGCGAAGGTGACTTCCCACCGTCCTCAATCACCTTGGCGAGTTCTGATTCGCGGATCATCGTCCTACCGCCCACCTTCGTGCGCTTCAGCCTCCCCTTGCTTAACCAGGCATGAATGGTCCACTTACTGAGGCCTACAAGCTGGCGGGCAGCTTCTTCAACCGAAAGAAGAGTTTCCATAGTCCACGCGTCTCCATGTGACCGTTTCTACGTCCAAACGAATTGTCGCTTGACTGAGGAGATTCAAGGTAATACTTTCTTAACACATGTATGGAAGAGCTAAGCGTGTGTCAGGATTTAAGGGATCGCGATTCGACCTCTCAGCTTTTATTGAAAGGCTAAACCGAAGGCAGTATTCATCTGACGTCGTTGTGATTCTCGACGCAATACACGAGATCAATGTCGAATGGTCTAGGTACACAGTGAGGAAGCAGCTCCCCCGCGGCGGGGGCACGCTCTCAATTCAACATCCGAACATGCGAAAACTTGAAAACAAAATTAATAGCCTGCTGTTCCGTTTCAAGACGAGGCATCTTCTAACGTACATCGGCGGTTGGGGTTGGGGGAGCGGCCCGGCTGGCAAAAGTTGGGGGGCGCATTTCGGTCACACGAATGTCGAAGATTACTACGTCTTGCAGGAAATAGGAGACGCGGCCTCTCGCGGTCTGCTCGAAGACATTTTAATGTGCCAATGCGGCACATGGCTCTACAAACGAGTGCCCGCCCAACGGTTCTGCTCCGCCAAGTGCCGCCTACGTGCCTTCAAGACCTCAGATAGATGGAAGGCTCATAGGCGCGAATACATGCGTCAATACTATCGATTGAACAAGTCCGGAAAGGTGAAATAGGAGGGTCAATCTGCTCATCGGGCATCACTGGCCAAGGGCGAGGTCGGCATTCGCGAGAAGAAAACTTCCCAGACACTGGCACACTTCATTTCGCAGCGTTTTGCCCCTTGGGCCGAGGCATCCACTTCAGCTAAGACGTGGCTCGACTACTACCGACCAGGAGTCCGTACAATTCAGTCGTACAAGCCTCTATCAAACCTCCGGTTGGATGAGATCACGAGTGAAAAAGCGGCAGACTTCGCCGCTTGGCGGCAATCAGCTGGCTTGCAGGTGTCGTCCGTCAACAGCTCTCTTCAAGTGCTTCGACGCGTCGTGCGTCTTGCCGCCCAATGGGGAGAAATCGAGGTTGCACCGTCAATCAAGATGCTGCCCGGAGAGCGGCATCGCGAACATGTGGTGAAGGTAGAGGAAGAGGGCCGCTACCTTGCAGCGGCACCTGAGCCTCTCGGGTCAGTTGCAGCGGTTCTGATTGACACGGGTATGCGCCCGGACGAATGCTATCGCTTGAGGTGGGAATCTGTGACTTGGATCAATGGAAGAAATGGAACCGTTCTCGTGACTCACGGCAAGACGGCTGCTGCTCGCCGGGTGCTCCCTTTGACCGTCCGTGCCCGGAAGATCCTGCAGGTCCACTGGGAGGCCGCAGGAAGCCCCGCAGAGGGTTGGGTATGGTCCGCCCCCACGCGTAGCGGGCACTTTGAGAAATCGACGCTGAAGAAGCAACACAAGAAAGCACTGAGACTCAGCCGGGTACGCCCTTTCGTCCTTTACAGCTTGCGGCACACGTTCCTGACGAGACTAGGGGAATCGGGTTGCGATGCTTGGACGCTGGCACGAATCGCGGGACACAGTTCTGTAGCGATGTCTGCCCGGTACGTTCACCCGAGCGAAGATGCAGTTCTTGCTGCACTTGATCGGTTGAGTGGGCACAATTTTGGGCACAGCGGAAGTATGAGCGAAAAGAGACTCCCCGTGGAACCTCTGCTATCTTCCTCAAACGGTTTGGGTAAGATTGGTCGGGGAGAGAGGATTTGAACCTCCGACCCCCTGGTCCCGAACCAGGTGCTCTACCAGGCTGAGCCACTCCCCGACGTCGGATTAATCGTAATTGTAAAACAGTTTAAGCGGGACTGCTTGAGCCCGCAAGTAGCTCACGCTAGGGGCCAACTCCCAAGGTTATGTACTTCCGGCCTCTTTCGCTCTGTCTATCTGCCGTGCCAGAGTCGCCTTACTCTGCATTTCGCAAGCCTAGACATCTGGATGCTGAGGTTTTACAACCCTTGATCTCTTCTCAAAAACGCACCCCATGGTCGCTCTGGTTACTAGTTGCTACCTTGTGCTCGCTGCCCGGATGTGGCGACAACGCGCGGGTTGGCAATTCCGGCAGTGGATTTTCCGGCAGTCCCGCAGCGCGTCTCGAAGGTGTTTCCCCTGCAGCGATCAACCCCCCGATCGTTTCCTGGGTCGGGCTGCGTCCGAACGTGGTCACTGGCGGCAATCCCTCGACAGCAAAAATTGTTCTCAACAAGGTAGCGCCCAGCGGGGGGGCGTTGGTGTTGCTTGCCAGCGCTATCCCCACCATCGTTTCGATTCCGGCGAGTGTCCGTGTACCAGCAGGCCTGACCTCGGCAAGGGTGGATCTCACCACAGTGCGGGTGACTGCGACAACGTCTGTTCTCATCACCGCTAGCTACGATGGCTCGATTGCCGGAAGGAACCTGAAGGTCAATCCGCCGACATCATCATCCACGTTTGCGTTGGCCGCAAGCCCCTCGTCGCTCAGCATTCAGGCAGGAGGATCAGGTTCATCGAACGTCGTCACCACGGTGAATAGCAGTTTCAATCATTCGCTCTTACTCAACGTTTCCGGTCAGCCCGCCGGTGTCACGGTGAACCTAAATCCAACCATGATTGCTTCGCCTGGCGCGGGCTCATCGCAAGTGGACGTGAGCGTCGCCAGCAACGTTGCAGCAGGCAACTATTCTATCCGGGTTAGCGGTACCGACGGAATCACGACGCGTGCTGCGAGCATACAGTTGACAGTGAGCAATGGATCCTCGGGGATCGTTGGCCCATTGACTGGCTGCGTACTGAATCAGAGCGGGCACCGCTATCAAGCTGTGAAGTTCCAAATGAACCAATCTGGCACCGTGCCATTTAACGGTCTCTTGTTTTTTGGCGCGACTTGCGACCCCAACCAATGGGCCGACCAATTCGGCTTCGGAAATCCGCTCTCGTTAGGCGGCTTCGGATACACCTTTTGGTTTCATGATTTCCCCGATCAGCTGAATACTTCGGCCATTTGGACAGTAGGCAACCAGACATCGCAGTGCGTCGACTACACCAAAGTTCCCGGCTGCTGAGATCAGCAACTTACCTCTTTCCCAACTCACCGAGCTTAGCTGCGAGGCAATTCCGCGAACACCTGTCATGCCAACTGGGCCTATCTCGGATTTCCTATAGAATGAGTGCGCAATTCGCCACACTCTCATCCGATGATCGCACTGACCGCGGCAACTTTGTTCACACCGCAGGAGCGGATCGAGCAGCCGTTACTGCTGGTGGACGATGGCGTCATCGTCGAAGTTGACTCGCGAACCCGGCGGGAAGTTCCCAAAGACTGCCGCGTCATGGACTTCAGCGACGGCATCCTGACGCCGGGGTTCGTTGATATCCATATTCATGGCGGTGGCGGGCACGATGTCATGGAACCGGAGCCGAACGCACTCCCATCCGTGGAGCGGCTTTTGGCGCATCACGGAGTGAGCAGCTACTTCCCTACTACAGTCACGGCGCCTATTGATCAAACACTTGCGGCCCTAAAGCGGCTGGCTGATGCTATCGAAGATACGGAGACGCACCAGCAATCCCGCGACTTGCGGGCCCGTCCGGTTGGTATACATCTAGAGGGACCTTTTCTCAGTCACGTCCGCCGTGGTGTGCATCCGCCGGAAAACCTGCTGCCACCAACACTCGGAACGTTTGATCGTTTGTGGCAGGCGGCACGCGGCCACGTCCGAGTCATGACCATCGCTCCGGAATTGCCCGGCGCCCTGGAAGTGATTACGGAGGCCGCACGGCGCGGCGTTTGTGTCAGCATCGGCCATTCTGACGCTGATCTGGACGCGGCTCGAGCTGCCGTGGCTGCCGGATCCCGACATGCAACGCACACTTTCAATGCCATGCGCCCTTTAGGCCATCGAGATCCCGGAATTCTTGGTGAGGTCCTGACCGATTCGAAGCTTTCCGCCGACATCATCGCTGACGGAATTCATTTGGATCCAGTGGTGGTGCAGTTGTTCTTGCAGGCCAAAGGACCCGACAACGCGGTGCTCATCACCGACGCCATTGCCGCAACCGGCATGCCCGACGGTCGATATCGTCTCGGATCGTTAGAAGTTAGTTTGAAGGATGGCAAGTGTCTCTCCGATGGAAAACTGGCGGGAAGCGTCCTGACGATGGATCGCGCCATTCGCAATGTTATGCACTTCGCTCAGTGGGATCTGCAACGAGCACTAAGTCTCGCAACCTTAAACCCGGCACGAGTAGTGGGTTTGGCTGGGGCGGGCCGGTTAAAAGTCGGCGCCCAGGCTGATATCGTTGTACTGAGTCCAACTGGTGAGGTAAAAAAAACAATCATCGGTGGATCCGATATTTGAAGACGCAGGCACAAGTCGAGGAGAACCGAATGGACGATAAGGGGGGATTTCCCCACTACATGATCAAAGAGATCTTCGAGCAACCGCGCGGGTTGCGCGACACCATCGTGCCCCGGGTTTCGCTCGAAGATGCCGCAGTACGCCTGGACGACGTCCGCATCAGCGCCGAGGAACTTCGTGGGTTGCGGCGCATTAACATTGTAGCTTCGGGAACCAGCCGGCATGCCGGAATGGCTGGGCAATTCATGATTCAGGAGCTGGCCAACTTGCCGGGAGACGTAGACTACGCCAGCGAATTTGAATACCGCAATCCGCTCATCGGACCAGGCGAGCTCACGATTGTGATCACCCAGTCAGGGGAGACTGCGGACACAACCGCCGCCCAGCGTGAAGCCCAGGCCAAAGGTTCGCGCACTGTCGCCATTTCGAACGTGTTGGATTCCACCATCGCGCGCGAGGCCGACGGAGTGCTTTACACCCACGCCGGGCCGGAGATCAGCATCGCCTCTACCAAGGCTTTTACCGCGCAAATGGCCGTGCTCTTCCTTTTTGCCGTCTATCTCGGCCAGGTTCGCGGGAAGCTGACCAAAGAGCAACGCCGTCAATACATTCGCGAGTTGCTCGATCTCCCGGGAAAAGTGGAAACGGTTCTAAAGTCGGCAAGCGACTGCGAACGGCTAGCAGACAAGTATCACAAGGTCCAGGATTTTCTTTTTCTCGGCCGCGCCATTCATTATCCAATTGCGATGGACGGCGCGCTCAAATTGAAGGAGGTCTCCTACATCCACGCCGAAGGTTATCCCACCGGCGAGACTAAGCATGGGCCGAATGCCTTGATTGATGAGAACCTGCCTGTAGTCATTATTGCGACCTGTGATCGCGATGACCCCGGCTCAGTGCAGCGATATGAAAAAAGCGTGGCCAATATCAAGGGTTTCAAGCAGCAGTCCGCCCGCGTGATAGCAATTGTTTCGGAAGGGGACAAAGACATGCCCGGACTGGCGGACCATACTATTTTTGTTCCACAAGCGCCGGAGTTGCTATCGCCAATTTTGGAGATCGTGCCTCTGCAACTCTTCGCTTACTACATGACCGTCAGGAAAGGACTTGATGTAGATCGTCCACGGAATCTGGTGAAGTCGGTGACGCTGGAGTAGTTGCCCTTCGAGGCGGAGTTAGTTGGGTTTGCGGTTCTTGCCGTCCGAAAGATATCGCAACATGGCTGTGTCAGCCGCGTATTTGAATTTTTCCAGCATTGAGGCTCGTGGGTTGGAGGCGGCATCTTCAGCAGGTTTTTGGCGGAGACTTTGCCGCAGTCTTTCTCCGCTCTCGGACTCATTGGCCATCACCTGCATGTAGAACCACAGGAAGTGACGCATCTGGTCCAGAGCTGATTTTAAGACCTGCAGCGCGTCCATTTCCGGCAGCTGGCTCAGGGCTTCCATCAACTCCGGATCTCCAGGCGCCTCCATGGCCGCGCAATTGAGTTCACGCTGGATGGCACGCAGATCTTCCGTTACACGCAGGATGCGGATGTGAACGTCGTCCAAGAATTCCCTCTTTGCCATGGGTCGGGTGTTCCACTAGCGAAAGACAACTCAACATCTCATTCGCAGTGCGAAGCGAATAGATGTCCCATGTGCATGCGCTTTCGTAATTCGTGCCGTTACTTTGGTATGCGTTCCATCAACCAATGAACCGCCAGCATCGCCTAGGGGCATCCTGTGATACAAACGCGCAGTGACTCAACTCAGCCAGACCGGATTGGTACGCGCCATCGGCCGCTGGAGCCTGGCTGCGTTGATAGTTAATTCCGTCGTGGGCAGCGGGGTTTTCAAACTGCCCTCTGAGATTGCCGGTTTGATAGGCACCGCGAGCACCTGGGCAGTGCTCGCTGTGGGCGCCATGGTGGGCGTCATTATGGCCTGCTTTGCCGAGGTCGCGTCACAATTTACTGAGGCGGGCGGACCGTATCTCTACACGGAGGTTGCTTTCGGCCGCTTCTGGGGAATCCAAGTCGGCTGGATGCTTTGGCTGGTACGATTGACCGCGCCTGCCGCCAACGCGAACTTATTTGTTATTTATCTGGGACAGTTTTGGCCTGCAGCCACACAGCCTCTTCCGCGCTTGTTCATTCTCACACTGCTGATCGGCGTGCTTGCCTTGATCAATCTGCGCGGCGTTCGTAGCGCATCCCAAGTCAGCAATATTTTCACAGTGGCCAAACTTGCTCCGCTGGTGTTTGTTGCCATTGCTGGTATCGCATACTTGGCGAGCCACCCGCTGGTTCAGCCTGCTCCGTTCTCAGCCGACGCAAGCGCCTGGCTCAAAGCAGTTCTCCTGCTTATGTTCTCCTACGGAGGGTTTGAGGGCGGAATCACTCCAATGAGCGAGGCGAAAAATCCACGCCGGGATGCTGCTTTTGCTCTTTTCGCAGCTTTGGTCACGTGCACATTGCTTTACGCAGCGATCCAGTTCGTAGTCGTTAGGACACTAGTCGATCCCATACACAGCGAACGTCCGCTGGCGGATGTCGTGAGACTCATCATCGGTAACACGGGTCCGCCCCTGATGGCGATCGGAGCATTGATTTCAGTTTACGGATATCTGAGCGCCAACATGCTAGCGGTTCCCCGCATTACATTCGCTCTCGGCGAACGTGGAGATTTCCCTTCCCTCTTTGCCTCGATCCACGGTCGTTTCCACACGCCATACTTTTCCATTCTTGTTTTTGCCTCCCTCACCTGGCTGCTGTCGCTCTTGGGGAGCTTTTCGTGGAATGTGTTGCTATCTGCGGTGGCCCGTTTGTTTTGCTATGGTTTGGTGTGCGCGGCTGTCCCTGTCCTGCGCCGGAAACAACCGGGCACGGCTTGGTTTCGTCTGCCGGGGGGAATCTTTTTTTCCGTTTTGGGCACTGGCTTTTGCGTCGTGCTGATCATCGGATACTGCTTGCAATCGGCCCGACAGGTTAATCGGATCGGGTCGCTGATTCTGCTGGCCACGATTCTGGCCGCCTTTCTCAATTGGATGTGGGTACGCGGGCGGTCCCGTCCGGAAGTTTCCACGCCTTGATTCTTGTTTTGGCTTCAGTAAAGCTGCTAGCCTACGCCGTCGATGAAACAGCGATTCCTTCTCCTTACATTTCTATTTGCTGGAATGGGCCTCTTCCCTCGCGCTCAGCAACATTCTCCGCTGACCACAGACTTCCTCACCGAAAATGACGTGCCCGTTCCCATGCGAGACGGCGTCGTGCTGAGGGCCAATATCTTGCGGCCACTTGGCGGGAGCCGTTTCCCAGTGCTGGTATACCGGACGCCGTATGGAAAAGAGTTTGCGCTGAAGGACTACCCCACGTTCCGGCACGCGCTCGAGCGTGGATACGCGCTGGTTGTAGAAGACGTTCGCGGACGCTACGCTTCAGGCGGAGAATTCAAGCCTTACCAAAACGAAGGCCGTGACGGTTATGACACTATCGAATGGGCCGCGCGCCAGCCATGGTCAAACGGCGCCGTCGGAACTTTTGGCCTTTCCTATCCCGGGGCCGTGCAGTGGCTGGCCGCAGTCGAGAATCCGCCGCACCTCAAGGCGATGGTGCCGGCGATGACCTTTTCCACTCCCCAGAATTTCTTCTATGCCGGAGGGGTCTGGGACATGTCGTGGATGGAATGGATCTGGGACAACATGGCGCCCGATGTGCGGACGAAAAACAACCTTCCCGGGCCAAAGACCTATCAAGAAGCGAGCGCGTCCTGGGCTAAAGTCGGACCGAAAATGCAAAACACGTTGCCCCTGAATCAGCTGGAAGAACTACGCGGCATCGCTCCTTATTATTACGACTGGCTCGGTCATCCGGCCGATGATCCTTGGTGGGACTGGTGCGAGTTGCGCAACCGGTATGACCGAGTGCATGCCGCCGTGTTGAACTTGTCCGCTTGGTATGACGACAACTACGGCCCCGAAGGCGCCACAACGAATTTCTTAGGATTGCTTAAGGCACGCGCCGGGGAAGCTGACCCTCGGACCCATCTTCTCCTCGGACCGTGGACTCATGGCTCAGAGGAAACGGCGGTGACGAAGTCGGGGGAGCGCGAGTTTGGTTCGGCTGCCGCTATCAATTATGACGAAGTAGTTCTCAACTGGTTGGACCATTATCTGCGTGGCCCCGAGAATGGCGTGGAGAAACGAAAACCGGTTCGGTATTTCGTTATGGGAGATAACCAGTGGCGGGACAGTGATGTGTGGCCGCCGTCTTCCAAGCCGACCTTCTACTATTTTGAAAATAACCATGTCCTGTCGACAGAAGCTCCGCCAACCGCTACTCCGCCCAGCTCATTTGTTTCCGACCCGGTGCATCCCGCACCCAATCGGTATGACACTTCGGGGGCGCATGATTACCAGTACCTCGCAAAACGCGACGATGTTCTAGTCTTCGACTCAGCTCCAATGGAGCGAGATACGGAAATGACTGGGCACATCCGCGCCCAGATTTACCTCTCTTGCGATTGTCGCGACACTGACCTGTGGGTGCGTCTGCTCGACGTCGCGCCAGACGGAACCGCGTTAAATCTGATGAGTCCCGGTTTGGATGTCCTACGCGCCAGCTATCGCGATCTGAAGCGAGGACGGCAACTGCTCACTCCTGGACAGATTTACGAGCTCAATTTGACCAACTTGATTACCAGCAATGTTTTTCAGAAAGGTCACCACATTCGAGCGCAAATTTCAGCGACGTTCTTTCCCAACTTCTCGCGCAATCTGCAGACCGGAGAACTGGAAAGCGTTTCGGCAAAGATGCAGAAGGCCAACATCCGCATCTACCACGACGCGGAGCATCCCTCCCGGATCATCTTGCCGATTGTGCCGCGTTAGACTCGCCGGAGGACCCCTTCGACTCTCGCTCAGGGCGGGCCCGCGCCACACGATATAATCCCGCCGTCCAGCACAATTGATAAGGAGGGACTTTTGTTCACCCAAAGATGGAGTCGTCTGCTGGTCGTTCTTATGCTTAGCTCGCTCCCGATGCTGGCACAGCGCGAACCGGTGCTTAAGCAGATCGACTTACCTCATTCCTATTATTACCGCGAAATGTACCTGCCCCAGCTTACGACCGGCCCAAGCTCGGTGGCTTGGACACCGGACTCCCGCTCGTTGATCTATTCGATGGCAGGTTCATTGTGGCGCCAGAAAGTCGAGTCAACTGCGGCCGAGCAACTGACTGCTGGGCCAGGCTATGACTACCAGCCCGATTGCTCATCCGATGGGCGCTGGGTGGTTTATGCATCATATGCCAAAGACGCGATTGAACTATGGGCCCTCGACCTCGAAAGTAAACGAACGCGGGAACTCACCTGGGGCGGAGCGGTTAATGTGGAACCTCGATTTTCGCCCGATGGCAAGCGCATCGCTTTCGTTTCCACGTCGTATAAGGGCCATTTCCACATCTTTGTGGGCCAATTTAGCGCCGGCGAACTCAAGAACGTGCAACGCCTGACGGGCGAAACCCGCACTGATCTGCCGCGTTATTATTACAGCCCGTTTGACCACGAGGTCAGTCCAGCGTGGTCGCCGGATGGATCTGAAGTCCTCTTTGTTTCCAACCGCGGTCACGTTTACGGTACCGGTGGTTTCTGGCGGATGAAGGCGGAGCCTGGCGCCGAAGCCCACGAGATCCACTATGAGGAGACGGCTTGGAAGGCGCGGCCGGATTTCTCGCCGGACGGAAAGCGAATCCTGTACGCATCTTACCTTGGACAGCAATGGCACCAACTATGGGTGATGCCCGCCCAGGGCGGCGATCCTTTTCCTCTTTCTTACGGTGACTTCGACAATGTGACTCCACGCTGGTCGCCGGATGGAAAGCGGATCGCCTTCACTTCTAATCGCGGTGGGAATATTTCGCTTTGGACGCAGGAAGTTCTTGGCGGAGCACAGACCGAGGTCGTAGCCAGAGAAAGACACTATCTGAAACCGATGGGTCAACTCACCATCTCCGTGCTGAATCCAGCAGGACATCCCACACCGGCGCGTGTCTTCGTCACTGGGGAAGACGGTCGCGCCTACGCCCCCGATTCCGCATGGATGCACGGTGATGACAAGTTCGTCCGCGCCGAGCGTCCCTTCGAGGCTCATTACTTTCATTCTGCAGGCGTCAGCGAGCTAACCGTTCCCGCCGGGCGAATAAATGTGGAAGTCACGAAAGGCTTCGAATATCGCTTTGAAAAGAAAAGTGTACTGATCGCCTCGGGCCGACACTCAACCCTGACGGTATATCTGCAGCCACTGAATCTCCCGCGGGACGCGCGCGCTCAGTGGGTAAGTGGAGACGTGCACGTCCATATGAACTATGGCGGCTCTTACCGCAACACACCCAAGAACCTGGTGGCCCAGGCGATAGCCGAGAATCTTCCTATTGTTGAGGATTTGATTGTCAACAAAGAACAGCGCATTCCCGACATTGCGTATTTCAGCAACAAATCAGATGCGGCGTCGACCGCGACAAACCTGCTGCTTCACGGCCAGGAATTTCACACTAGCTACTGGGGACACTTAGGACTGCTCAACCTCACACGAAATTTCTTGATTCCTGGGTACGCCGGTTATCCCAATACTGCCGCCGCAAGTCTTTTTCCGGCGAATGCGATAGTCGCCGACCTGGCGCACGAGCAGCGGGCATTGGTCGGTTACGCCCATCCTTTCGAAACCGTAAACGATCCCTTCGCTGACGCGCGCGAACTGCCAATCGACGTCGCTCTGGGGAAGGTGGACTACATGGAAGTGATGGGATTCTCCGATCATAAATTGACCGCCGAAATCTGGTACCGGCTGCTGAATTGTGGGTTTCATCTCGCTGCCGCAGCAGGCACGGATGCAATGGCGAATTACGCCTCCCTGCGCGGGCCGGTGGGCCTGAATCGCGTTTATGCCAGTGTTCCCGCCGGAGCTCTAAACATCACCTTGTGGTTGGATACCATAAAACACGGGCACACCTTCGCCAGCAACGGTCCGCTACTTGGGTTCACGCTCGGGGGCCATCAGATCGGAGACGAAGTCCGGCTGCCCGCGGGCCAGAACAAAGTAAAGTTCACCGCCTGGCTGCGCTCGTTTGTTCCCGTTGATCATCTGCAAATTGTCTGTAACGGGCAGGTGGTGCGCGATCTGAAAGGAGATCGCGCGAGCATGAACGTGGAAGACACTGTTCCAATTTCCCGCAGCGGGTGGTGTCTTCTGCGAGCCTGGAGCGAAAAAGCCGAGTACCCAATACTGGACGCGTATCCCTATGCAACCACCAGTCCGATCTATATCACCGTCGCAGGTTCTTCGGCGAAGCCTACTGAAGACGCGTCTTACTTCATCACTTGGATTGACCGGCTGATCAAAGAGGTCAAAACCAACAAGGATTGGAATACTGAAGCCGAGAAGAACTCGGTGCTGGATATACTGGCTTATGCGCGGGCGATTTACGCGCAGATGTAGGAGTGAGGCTGCGGCAAATCCCAGCGGCTAATGCCGTGTTTCTGGAATCCCGACGGCACCCTTCGACTTCGCTCAAGGCAGGCTTCTGGAAGCGGTGCCCCTTCCACGACGACCCAGACAACATTTGCTTTGTCATGCTGAGCGGATCAGGCCTCCCGCTTGCGGGAGACTAGATAAGTCGAAGCATCCCTACCTCTTCTTAATTTCTTGCCGGGATTAGGGATCCCTCGCTCCGCTCGGGATGACAATCTCTTGATTTATGCGTTGATCAGATGGCTTTCAGGCTTCCTCTAACACCGCGGGCAGCGATTCGTTCAAGACCTTCACTTTAGTCCCTCAACCAAATAGAGGTCGGCGAGCATGCGATGGTATCCGAAGACACAGGTCTTGGCGTCGGGGGTCATCAGTATAGGACCAATGGTCTCAACCCCAGCAGGATCGGAGGGCATAAGCTGCTTCCAGACGGTGCGTTGCCCGGTTTGCACATCGAGGCGATCGACGCGCGCGGGCAACTCGCCGGGTTGGTAAACGTAGAGTGAGCGGCTATCGGTGCTGAAGGTAATCGGCTGCTCTCCTGGGTTGAGGCCGGCAATGACTCGCGGCTCTCCGCCGGCAACTGGATAGAGATATCCCTTCTGGTCTGGACCGATCCCGGCCACCCACTCCGAGTCGGGAGAAATAACAAACGCAGTTCCGTTCACCCCTTCCGGCGTGATGGCCTGGCTTTTTCCCGAGGCCAGCTCGTAGACGTAAAGCTTCACACCCTTGCCCGGCTCATTGCCCGAAAACAGGATGCGCTTCCCGTCGCGAAACCAGTGGGCCCACGAATGGTTGATATTACCTTTCGTCAGGTCCTTGGCTTCACCGGCGCCTGTAGTCAGCAGCTTTAGCTGGGAAGGCGAATTCTGGGTCTGGGCGATCACCGATTTTCCGTCGGGCGACAAGGCCACGGCTCCGCCTTCACCCAGCAGGACGGCAGGAGCCCCATCAGTCTTGCGGACGTAGACCGCGTAGGATAAGCCGCCGGACTTGGAGTAATCTAAAGAGCCGCCACCGCCCTCCTCGTCGAAGAGCAGCGTCTTGCCATCTCCCGATAAGTCCGCGGGGTAGGTGTAGTCCAGCCAAGAAAGATCATGCTGTTTGGCATCGTCGGCGGTCATGCCGATCAATTCACGCCGCCAACTGGCACGCATCAACAGAACCCGGCCATCTTTGAAGATATCGAAGATCATGACTGCACCCGGCAGGCGCAATACCATGCGCTCTTTACCGTCCAATGTGACCGCGTACAGTGTCCGGTCTACGCCTGACTTGCTGGCCGTGAACCAGATCTCCTTTCCGTCCGGAGACCAGGCCAGACCTTGAATGGTGAACCATTCGCCTGACAAGGACTTCTTATTTCCCGCGAGATCGACCAGCGCCAGCGAACCGCTGTCGTCACCCTGCACTGGGTGGTCAATGAATGCGATCAGATCTCCCTTCGGGGAAACACGCGGGTGACCGATCCAGCCACCACTCTCGTACAACGGTTTTCCAATCGGGTATTCGAGCCGATTGCGGCCGCCGAGATCGCGTACCACGGCAAGTCCGCTCCCGTCCGCCGACCAGTCGGCCCACTGCACTTGCTCCAACACCTCCCGCGGAGCACCTCCAACCAACGGCGCTCGCGCCAGCGTGCCCATGTTCACCCAGGTACCGATAGCTTTGCTGTTCAGCAGGACGGCCATCTCGGACGCGGAAGACACGGAAGCAAGTTGTGTCCGCGTCAAGCCCATAGAACGCGCCTCGGGAGCTTCCGGCCGCGCGGTAAAGACATCTACAGGACTGCCTTGCCAGGCCGCGCTGTAGAGAATTGTTTGTCCATCCGGCGCAAACCGCGCAGACCTGATACTGCCACGGCGAAACGTCAGTTGCCGATAGACCGGCGGTGGCATCGGCCGCTTCGTGAACAGCAACTTGCCTACAGAGACGCCCGCCGCCAACGCAACCAGCGTACAGACTCCCACCGCCGTCGCAAAGGAACGTCTTGTAGGCGCCGCTGTAGTTTGGATAGCTCCACTGACTGCGGGTCCGGATCCAGACCCTTCGGGAACCACAGAGGTGTGCGACGAATCAATGGAACGCTTCAGGCGTTTTAGGTCCGCTCGCACCTCCGCAGCAGTTTGACAGCGCAGGTCAGGGTCTTTTTCCAGCGCCTTGCTGATCGTCTCTTCCAGTTTCGGCGGAAGCTTCGGGTTCAGGCGGGCGGGCGGAGTCGGTGTCCGGTTAAGAATGGCTTCCGTGATGACCGCAGAGGTCTCTCCACGAAAGGGCACAACCCCGGTGGCCATTTCGTAAAGCACAACGCCGAAGGAGAACAGGTCGGTTCGGCCGTCCAGCTCTTTCCCTCGCAATTGTTCTGGTGACATGTAGGCCACGGTGCCTACGGCCGTCCCGGGGCTGGTGAGATCGAGATTGGTTACATCCGCCCTGGTCTGCGACTCGCCACTACTGGCCTTGCTGGCACGCGCTACCTTAGCCAGGCCAAAATCGAGGATCTTGGCGTGGCCGCGATCGGTCACAAAAATATTCGCTGGCTTGATGTCCCGATGGACGATGCCCTTGGCATGCGCGGCATCCAGCGCATCGGCCGCTTCGATGCCGAGATTCAACAACAGTTCCAACTCCAGCGGATTCTCGTGGATCAGGTGCTTTAGCGTCTGACCGCTAAGGCATTCCATGACCAGGAAGAGCTTCCCGTCGTGCTGGCCAATTTCATGGATCGTGCAAATATTGGGGTGGTTAAGTGCGGAGGCAGCCCGCGCCTCGCGCCGAAAACGTTCCAGTGCCTGGGAATCTTGCGAGGCCTCGTCGGGGAGAAACTTCAGCGCTACAAACCGTCCCAGAGTGGTGTCTTCAGCCTTGTAGACAACTCCCATTCCCCCGCCGCCGAGCTTTTCTAGAATTCGGTAATGAGAAATTGTCTGCCCAATCATGGCGTGGAAAGGAACCGTGGTCGCGCCATCTTAGGGGGAATTTTCGTTGGCGTCAAACCAATAGCTAGTCGGTAGTGCTGCGGTTTATACACATTCCAGCGCTGCACGCCAGATCCCTCGCATAGCTCGGGATGACGACAATGTGGTTGAGATTGGTGGGTAGCCCGGACTGCTCGCATTCGTCTTACTCTGGAGGGTGCCCCGTCCAAACTGTGCTTGGGCGGGGACTTTCCTTGGGTGTCCGTGTCTGCCCGGTGCCCTGAGCGGAGTCGAGGGGTCTCACCGTCTTTACGAGAACTAGGAACGGAAGCCAAACTGCCCACGAATCCGAGCTCTAGATCATCCGACTAAACCCGAGAGCCCGTTGCCTCTTGTTCCATCTCCAGTAGGGCCTTCTTTCGTTCTACGCCCCAGCGATAGCCTCCCCCATCTCCGTCCGCTCGGACTACGCGATGACACGGAATTGCTACTGCGACTGGGTTGGTCGCACAGGCACGGGCCACTGCCCGGCTCGCGGTTGGCTGGCCGATGGCTTTCGCCACCTGACCGTAGGAGCGGGTCGCGCCGAACGGAATCGATTGCAGACAAGACCAGACGCGTCGCTGGAAGGCGGTTGCTTGAATATCGAGTGGCAGTGACGAATTCAGCTTCTGTCCGCGCATCTGCCGGAGCAAGTCTTCTTTCCAAGTTCGCATGGCGGCGTCATCTCGGCGCCGAATAGCAAAGGGGAACTCATGCTTCAAACCGTGCTCCAGTTCGTCGTCGGAGTTGGCAAACTGGATCGCACAAACACCTTTGTCAGTGGCGGCAATCAGCATGCGTCCCAAAGGGGAATCAGTGAAGGTGTACCGAATGGGAGCAGCAATCGCTCCCCGGCGGTACTTGTCTGGCGTCATGCCGAGCTGCGAGGCGGTACGCTCGTACAAGCGACTGCTGGAGCTGTAACCGGCGTCGTACATGGCGCGGGTAACAGAATGGCCGGCCCGGAGATTGTGCTTGAGTTGGTTCATGCGGCAGGAGTCGGCATAAGCGCGTGGAGTGACCCCCAGCACCGCCCTGAACGTGCGCTGGAGGTGAAACGGACTCTGATGGAAAGCCGATCCCAGACGAGCCAACGTTATCGGCTCATCCAGGTGCTGCTCGATGTAGCGGCAGACGGCTTTGACCATTTCCATCTGAGCATTGCCACCGGTCGCTTTGGGCCGACAGCGCAGGCAAGCGCGATAGCCAGCTTTTTCAGCGTCATCCGGCTTGCGGAAGAACGTTACATTTTCGCGGCGAGGACGCCGGGAAGGACACGAAGGCCGGCAGTAGACCCCGGTCGAGGAGACGGCAAAAACAAACTTGCCATCCCGACTGGCATCACGGTCCAGGACCGCTTGCCATTGATCTTCGCCGCTCTGCATGGCATTCCTCAGCGAATCAGTGTTCTGCGCCATGGTCTTCTGCACCGCTTCTGTTACATCTGCCGAGTTGAGTATCGCACTGGTCGTCATAGTGTTCCAAGACTAGGCCGCAACGCACTCGTGGGCTATCCGGATCTTGTGGTCAAAGCGATTTTGCAGTCTACGAGAGCAAATATGCAGTTTCTCAGCTACGATCTTGTTTCCTTCGTCTAGACGATGAGCCCGAACCGCATACCGTCGCAAAATCTCCCAATATCCGCTGAGATCGTCGCGGCACATGTTGCTACCGAGGTTAGGCTGGATGCGGCACATCCCGCAGACGATTGGCGCCATGCGACAGCAATCGCATTCTGTTCGGACTGGCAAGGCAAGAATCCGGATCCTGGGCGAGAAACCAAGGTCCGGGCGTTGTGGTCGCCGCAAACACTGTACTTGCGTTTTGAGTGCCGCTACCGGGAGCTTTACGTGTTTGCCGATTCCGATCCCGATGGACGCCGCGATCATTTGTGGGACCGCGACGTAGCGGAAACTTTTCTCCAGCCTGATCCTTCGCGTGAACGCTACTATCGGGAATTCGAAGTCAGTCCCAACGGGATGTGGGTCGATCTCGACATTTTTCCCGGAGGACGTGCAGACCTTAGGAGCGGAATGCAGCGATCGGTCGTGTTGGACGAGAAATCACATATCTGGACCGCGGAACTTGCGATCCCGATGAAGTCGCTGACACTGCAGTTCGATCCCGCAGCAGTTTGGCGCGCCAATTTTTATCGTGTTGAAGGGAAGAAGGAACCGCGCGCCTATTTGGCGTGGCAACCGACAGGAACACCGCAACCGAATTTTCACGTACCCAGCGCGTTCGGAAAGCTGAGGTTTTGCTAAGGACTAGGAGCAGTGATTTGCGGACGCTCCTCAGTGTGGCAACGGCTGGAGTGGTCCCAGCACGGTTGCGATACCGGCACGTTTTCGCAACACGGTCAGGAGGGCCTGCGCCGCGTTTAGGTAAGTCTTGTTTGGATCCGAAGGATCGGACCACACTGCGTCATAGACCACTTGCGCGGCTTCCTTTAGATCCATGTGCAGTCCCGCTTCCATCAGGTCCACCCGCTCCTGCAGATGGTCATAGCAGGCCTGGCAAACAGCCGCAGGCTCAAACGCGCCCTGATGATTTTCTTCTTTACTGCAACGGAAGCTGGCCGCGGCATTGATCTGCATGTGTGAGGCGTAGACCTGCGACTTGAACTCCCGCAAAAAGCGCTCCCGCTCCGCCTCCAGTGCAGCTTCATCAGGTCCAAGAGCAGTCGCTTCGGCCAAACTGGATGGCGCTGTGGTCACCGCCACTCCGGCCGTGGGCGACACTCTTTCCGTGTCTTTGCAAACCGGGCAGGCGGTCAATCCGGCAGCATAATACGTCTTGCATTTTGCGCAAGGCAGGCCGTAACCCGATCGAGTGGAGGGCAGCAGCGCGCCAGGAAGCCCTTCAGCGACTGTCCGTTCTCCTCGCCGGATCTCGCTACTCGGTTGAAAAACCGCTTGGGTGGCCGCTTTGCTGCCTGTGGAATATGGCGGTTGGACCGAATTCATGTGCGCTACTCCCGGAGTTGTACCGATGCTGGCTATAACGAGTTGCCTCGACGCTGGAACCCCGTGCTCATTCTAGGCTCCGACATTCCTGTCGCCGACGGCACAGTAGTTCATGCTCCCACTGCCCCTTAGTACAGTGCAGTTGGCGAACCAAACGGTGTTGCCTTAAAACCAATAACTTAGCTAAGGCAATGCGTCCCAGCCTCAAATCATGCCGTTCGGTCGGCAGTCAAAATGAGACGCGTTGCGAAAAACTCAAGGTGTGTTCCTCGCAGTTTCCTTCATTAGTCTCAGCAGCTCTTCTTTCCGGGCGCGATAGAGGTCCTGTCCCGGGGCCATGCGAGAGGCCGTTTCGAGCTCGCCCATCGCGTCATCGTAACGGCCCATGCTCATCAGGCAGGCCGCGAGGTAGTAATGGTTGTTGGCGGTCGGTTCCAGGCGGACGGTCTGCCGGAACTCGCGTTCTGCTGCTTCGAACTCCTGTGTGTTGAAAAGTGCGGTCGCCAGGTAGTGGTGTGCCATAGCAGAATCGGGATCTAACTGAACTGCGATTCGCAACTGACGCAGCGCCTCTTGTTCCTGGTGAAGCAAGAGCAGAGCCTGCCCCAGAACGCGGTGTTCGGCCGCGCCCGTGGGATTCTGCACGATGGCAAGTTTCAGCTCCGCGATCGCTGATTGATAATCCCGCTTGGCCATGAAGGCTTTGGCAAGGCAGTCGTGTCCACGCTCCCAGCCAGAATCCATTTTGAAGAGTCCACGAAACTCGGCAATCGCCGCGTCGTATTCGCCTTTGTCGCAATAGGTGTTGCCAAGATTGTTTCGGATTGAGGCTTCATGCGGCGCCAGACGTTTGGCCTCGCGATACTCCGAGATAGCGCCATCATAGTTCTTGAGGTCATGCAGCATCATGGCCAGATTGTTGTGTGCCTCCCAGAACCGCGGATCCAAGGCGATCGCTTTGCGATAGGCAGCTTCCGCCGCCTTCATGTCCCCCTGCGCGCGAAGCGTGATTCCTATGTCATAGTAGACATCGGCGTTGTTGGACTGGCGTGCCAGCGATTCCTGGAAAGCGTGCATGGCAGCGGAATACTGGGTATTAGCGTATAAACCCAGGCCAAGATAGCGATATGCCTCAGCGTTTTTAGGATCGATGCTGAGCGCCGTACGAGCTTCAGCGATGGCGTTGTCCCCGTCGTCAAAACGATAGAAGACGTAGGCCAGCCGGGCATGAATCTCCGACGAGCCCGGCATTAAATCGCGGGCATCGGAATAATTATCGAAGGCCTCGTTCCACTCCGCTTGCTGCTGCCGCAAATAGCCCAGAGCGAAATGCAGGGCCGCATTTCCCGGGTCCGCTGAAATCAGCCTTTGCAAAATGGGTTCAGCGTCCTCGAATTTTTTCTGGCGAATCAACTCGTTGGCATGGACAAGCGCTGCTGGACAGATCGCATCAGCCCCACCGGAGAGAACTTTGCTGTCGCGTAGCACCTGAATCAGCTCCGGCTGTACGCCTGCCATTAATAAGTTGTTGGCGGTTGCGCCATTGGTGACGAATGTGACACCGTTCTCGACGATCCGTTTTTCCAGTTGCTGGCGGGAAACGCCACCGGCCACCCACGCCATCAACTGCGGGCAGTCCAGGGCGTTTAAGCCCTTCTGCTCACAAAAAGAAGGAAGCGCAAAGACAACAAGCGAAAGAAAAATGAGGCCCTTACGACGCACGACGACTCCTCAGCCAAGGATCAGAATCGACCCTGCGGCCATGGCTCTCTGCAACATAGAACGGCTCACCCCTGCGCCAGTAGGTCACCGAAGTACCTTGGCCTTTGGCTTCCGCAAGTTATGGGTGGTTCCAGGGTTATTAGGTGATTGCAGGGCTTTTTGCCCCCGTAACGTGACCACATCGGCAGTTGACTCCCGCACGCCGGTTCAGTAACGTTGGGGCTTGGCCTTTCGCAGGCACTCGGAGGAAAATCATGTTTGAAGGCCTTTTTCAGCCGATGCACCTGCTGGTGATTTTTTTCATCGCCTTGCTGGTGTTCGGCCCCAAGAAACTGCCAGAACTCGGCAAGGGGATCGGCGAGGGCATTCGTGCCCTGAAAGAGGGTATGAAAGATGCCCAGGCGGAGCCGCCTAAGAATCCGGGCCCGGACGTTAAGAGCTAGAACACCGCCTTGAACCTTGGCTCTGCTTCCCTCGAATGCCTGATCGCGCTCATTGCAACCCCAGTTTCTTTCATCGCATCCCAGGTTTGCTTCTTGGTTCTGAGACAATCGACCTCAGATTGCCTATAGAAAAGACCATACAGTTAGGTATCTGATTGGGTTACAAGTCACCCAGAATGCTGTGCGATCCGAATCCTAGTCCCAGCTCCGGCCATATTTTCCAGAAAGATTATCCAGTTATTTGAGGAGGCAACGTCGTGGGCAATCTGCGGCTGGTGGTGGTTTTTCTCGTGCTTGCGTTCTCTTCGAGGTTATTCGCGGATCTGGTGGTCTTGAAGAATGGAGATCGCCTCACAGGAACGATAGTGAAATCAGACGGCAAGGCCCTGATAATCAAGACCGAATTTGCTGGCGAGGTCACAGTGCAGTGGCCCGCAATCCAGGAAATTAATTCCACCCAGTCACTGCATGTAGGTCTCAACAACGGCCAAACCGTGATGGGTCCGGTCGCGACCTCGGATGGCAACTTTGCCGTAAACACGTCGGCCAACGGGACCGTGACCATGCCGAAGACCGCAGTAGTGGCGATGCGGAGTGACGCCGAAGAGGCTGCATATCAAAAGTCGCTGCGCCCCGGACTGACTCAAGGCTGGGGCGGCGGAGCGAATGTTGGTTTTGCCCTGACTCGCGGTAACAGCCAGACCAAGAACCTCGCGCTCGCCTTCAGTGCCGACCGCAAGACCCAGACCGACCACCTGGGGCTCTATCTCAATTCGGTATATGCCACCAACGACGCTCCCGGCGCTATTCCTGCCACGACCGCTAACACAATCCAAAGCGGTGCTCGCTATGATCACAATATTACGGCGCGACTGTTCGGCTTCGTCGGTGCCGACTTCCAGACGGATGCTCTGCAGAATCTGAATCTGCGTTCCGCTTTGGGTGGCGGTCTTGGCTTTCACGTCATCAACGACAATCGCACCACTCTGGATTTGCTTGGTGGACTGAATTACACCCGAGAGAATTACACCACGTTCAGCCGCAATTTTGCCGCACTCACACTCGGAGAGGAACTATCTCAGAAGCTGGGTGCATCCACTGTGCTTACGCAGAAGTTGTACTTCTACCCCGACCTGAGCGACACCAGCCAATATCGCGGAGTGTTTAATTTTGGGACCGTCACTAAGATCAACAAATGGTTCGGATGGCAGAATGCCTTCGGAGACATTTATGTCACCAATCCGCCGGCCGGGAAGAAACAGAACGATATCATCCTGACCACGGGCTTGAACGTTTCATTTACCCACTAGCTTGGTGCGGGCGCCGGGACGCAGACGTCGGGAGCAAAAGCCTTTGTGCCCTTTGTAAAGTATTGTAAAGAATAAAGATAAATCGCAACCGCCCCTGGCGGAGACACGTCAAATATTTGTTGGCAGCATCAGTGTGCCAACCGGGAACACTGTGAGGACGGGGGTCGAATGCGCCATAATGCGAGTGCTGAGGACAAAGTGTCTCCCGATCCCCAAGTTGCTCAATCGAGATCGATTCCATTGACAAAGCGATTCTCTGCCCGCAACTGGCGCCGCGGCGCCCTTGATGTTCTTTTCTTCTTTTCCATGCTGTCGTGCTTGGTCTGGGTCGGGTGCAGCAGCGCAGATCCCAAGCCGACTACGGCCAGAGCAGCAGCGGCGGCGCAGGGTGTCCCTGTGGGCGTTGCCACGGCTGTGCAGCGTGATATGCCCGTGTATCTTACGGGCCTGGGATCGGTAACGGCCTACAACACGGTCAGCCTGAAGAGTCGGGTTGACGGCCAGATCGTGCAGATTAATTTCAAGGAAGGACAGCATGTAAACCAGGGTGAGCTCCTGATTGTCATCGATCCTCGTCCCTACCAAGTCGCATTGAGTCAGGCCCAAGCTCAACTGTTCAAGGATCAAGCTTCGCTGCGCGACGCCAAACTAAACTATGAACGTTTCAAAGGGCTGCTGCAGGATTCGGGATCCATGTCGCAGCAACAAGTGGACACGCAGCAGGCCACGGTCGATCAACTTGAAGGAACCGTGCGCACCGATCAAGCGCAAGTCGAGAACGCCAAACTAAACCTGGTTTACACCCGCATTACGGCCCCGGTAAGCGGGCGAATCGGCCTGCGGCTGGTGGACATCGGGAACATGGTCCATGCCGCGGATACCAATCCCATGCTGGTGCTCACCCAGCTACAGCCCATTGCCGTGATTTTCACACTTCCCGAGGACAGCCTTCCCACCGTCGCTCAACACATGCAACACGGCACACTGCAGGTGGAAGCTTACAGCCGCGATGATCAAACCAAATTGGCCACAGGCGCGCTGCTCACCATTGATAACGAGATTGACCCGACCACTGGGACTGGCAAGCTGAAAGCAATCTTCGATAACAAAGATAACGCGCTGTGGCCCAATCAATTCGTAAATACGCGGCTGCTGCTTGAAACCCGGAAGAATAGCATCGTGATTCCTTCTGCCGCCATTCTCCGCGGCCCGCAGGGGACCTACGTATTCGCGGTGAAGCCGGACAAGACGGTCGAGGTGCGAACCGTGTCAGTCGCGCTTACGCAGAACAATGCTGCCGTAATCGGCAACGGAATTGCGACCGGCGACATGGTTGTTATCGATGGCCAGGACAAGCTTCAAGCGGGTAGCAAGGTCGAGCCACGCGCGGGCAGCACAGGGGGAAATCAAGGCGCACAGTCCTCCACCACGGGAACTCCATGAGTCCGTCGCGGTTATTTATTCTTCGCCCGGTGGCGACCACCTTGTTGATGGCGGGTCTGCTCCTGGTAGGTTTGGTGGCGTACCGGCAACTGCCGGTTTCAGCTTTGCCCGAAGTCGATTACCCCACAATCCAGGTCGTGACGTTCTATCCCGGTGCAGATCCCGACGTGATGGCGTCGTCTGTGACTTCTCCCCTGGAGCGCCAGTTTGGCCAAGTCCCGGGCTTGAGCCAGATGACCTCGACCAGTTCTCTCGGCAGTTCGATTATTACCCTGCAATTCAATCTGGATCAGAACATCGACGTTGAGGAGCAGCAAGTCCAGGCCGCGATTAACGCAGGCTCGACCTATCTTCCCGCAGATCTGCCGAATCCGCCGATCTACAGCAAAGTGAATCCGGCGGACGCGCCTATCCTCACCCTGGCGCTAACCTCCGACACTTTGCCTCTTTCCAAAGTGGAAGACCTTGCCGACACAGCGCTGGCACAAAAGATTTCTCAGCTCCCCGGAGTCGGTCTGGTTTCCATCAGTGGAGGACAGAAGCCGGCAGTGCGGATCCAAGCCAACCCAACGGCGTTGGCTTCTTACGGGTTGAGTCTCGAAGACGTGCGCACCGCCCTGGCTGCGGCGAACGTGGACCAGGCCAAGGGCGTGCTCGATGGTCCACGCCAATCCTTCACCATTGGCGCTAACGATCAACTGCTCTCCAGCGCCCAATACAGTCAGATCGTGGTGGCCTACCGGAACGGCGCTCCGGTGCGGCTCTCCGATGTGGCGACGGCAGTGGACAGCGCAGAGAATCTGAAGCAAGCCGCCTGGGTGAATACCACTCCAGCCGTCATCATGAATATTCAGCGCCAGCCTGGCGCGAATATCATTAGCGTTGCTGACCGCATCAAGCTGCTCCTGCCGCAGCTGCAGTCGTCCCTGCCCTCGGCCATCAAAGTCCAAATTTTGACGGACCGCACACAGACCATCCGGGCCTCGGTGAAAGATGTTCAATTCGAGCTGATGCTCACTGTGGCCCTGGTTGTAATGGTCATATTCCTTTTCTTACGAAACCTGTCTGCCACGGTAATTCCCAGCATTGCCGTGCCGCTCTCACTGGTGGGCACGTTTGGCGTGATGTATCTGCTGGGCTATAGCCTGAACAACCTGACCTTGATGGCGCTGACCATCTCCACGGGATTTGTGGTCGATGACGCCATTGTGATGATCGAGAACATCGATCGCTTCCTGGAAGAAGGCGATTCTCCCCTGGAAGCGGCATTGAAGGGCTCGAGCCAGATTGGGTTCACGATCATCTCGCTGACCGTTTCTCTGATTGCGGTGCTGATTCCGCTGCTATTTATGGCCGATATCGTCGGCCGCCTGTTTCGCGAGTTCGCCGTGACTTTGGCGGTGACCATTCTGGTTTCAGCCATAGTCTCTCTGACCTTGACCCCGATGATGTGCGCCAAGCTACTAAAGAAACAGGACCTCACAAAACGAAGCCGCTTCTATCAAGCCTCCGAAGATTTTTACAATCGTGTGATCGCGTTTTACGGCCGCACCCTGAAGTTTGTTTTGCAATACCAGAAAACTACTCTGCTGGTTACGGTGAGCACGCTCATCCTGACCTTACTTCTCTATGTGTACGTGCCGAAAGGCTTTTTCCCGGTGCAGGACACCGGAGTAGTTATGGGGATTTCGGAGGCACCGCAGAACATTTCCTTCGATGCTATGGCGCAACGCCAGCAGGATCTGGCCCGGGCCATACTTCAGAATCCCAACGTGGAAAGTCTTTCATCGTTCATCGGAATTGACGGCACCAATACAACCATGAACAGCGGACGCATCCAGATCAATTTGAAGTCGCGAGACCAGCGCAAGGAAAGTGCGTCCGAGATCATTCGTGACTTGCAGCCAGAGCTGGCAAAGGTCGAGGGAATCACCCTCTATATGCAACCGGTGCAGGACCTAACGGTGGAAGACCGCGTCAGCCGCACCCAGTTCCAATACTCCATCGAAGACGCCGACGCTCAGGAGCTCGCCGTGTGGGCGCCACGGCTGGTGGCCAAACTACAAAGCCTGCCACAGCTGCGCGACGTAGCCAGCGACCAGCAGAATGATGGACTGAAAGCTGATCTGGTGATTGACCGGGATACGGCTTCGCGGCTGGGTATTCTTCCCCAGGCGATCGACAGCACGCTTTACGACGCCTTCGGACAACGTCAGGTTTCCACTATGTTCACGCAGTTGAATCAATATCACGTGGTACTGGAAGTGGACCCCAGCTTCCGCCAGAACCCAGACGCGTTGAAGAATATTTACGTCAAGTCCAGCAACGGTGTGCCACCTTCCACTACGGGAACACAAACCTCCAGCAACGGAAGTGCGACATCCGGGAACTCGACATCGGGGACGCCGACATCAGCGACCCAAGCGTCCGGCAACGGCGCTCAAGTGCCCTTGTCGGCGTTCAGTCACTTCGAGATCAAGAACACCGCTTTAGCCATCAATCACCAAGGCCAGTTTCCGGTCGTGACACTTTCCTTCAACCTGGCGCCGGGATCTTCTTTGGGGGACGCCACTAAAGCGATTGACCAGGCGGAGCGCGATATCGGCTTGCCCACAAGCATCCATTCCAGCTTCCAGGGAACCGCCGCGGCCTTTCAAAATTCGCTCGCTTCCGAACCTTGGCTGATTGTGGCCGCGATTGTCACCGTGTACATCGTGTTGGGTGTTCTTTATGAAAGTTACATCCATCCCATCACAATTCTTTCCACCCTGCCGTCGGCGGGCGTCGGAGCCATTCTTGCCCTGCTGCTGACCGGCAATGATTTAGGCGTCGTGGGACTGATTGGAATCATACTTCTGATCGGAATCGTCAAAAAGAATGCCATCATGATGATCGATTTTGCGCTGGAAGCGGAGCGCGTGGAGCACAAGCCTCCCGAGGAAGCGATCTTTCAGGCCTGCCTGCTGCGCTTCCGTCCCATCATGATGACGACCATGGCAGCCCTGCTCGGAGGCTTGCCTCTAGCGCTCGGCAGGGGAACCGGTTCGGAACTTCGGCATCCTCTTGGAATTACGATTGTCGGCGGTCTGCTACTGAGCCAGCTACTGACTCTCTATACCACCCCGGTCGTCTATTTGTGGTTTGACCGGCTGGCACATCGTTTTGAGCGCTTCCAGATCGGCAATCCTATCGAGGAGCCGGCGGCGGGCGATTAGGCCATGAATATTTCAGCGCCATTTATCAAGCGTCCCATTGGCACGTCATTGCTGGCGCTGGCGCTTCTCCTGGCGGGAATTCTGGCGTTCACCAAGCTGCCGGTGGCCCCGCTGCCGCAAGTTGAGTTCCCCGTCATTCAGGTCGGCGCCGGACTGCCGGGCGCGAGTCCCGAGACTATGGCCTCGGCAGTAGCCACCCCGCTGGAACGTCAGTTTGGACGGATCGCCGGCATCAACCAGATGACTTCAACGAGTCAGCTGGGTTCGACCAGCATCGTTCTGCAGTTCGATCTCAATCGCAATATTGACGCTGCAGGACGTGATGTGCAGGCCGCGATCAATGCGGCCCGCAGCCAGCTTCCCGCCAATCTGCCAGGCAATCCCACCTACCGGAAGGTCAACCCGGCAGACGCCCCAATCTTGATTCTGGCCCTCACTTCAGACACCATCACGCTGCCCCAAATGTATGACGCGGCCGACTCTATTCTGGCGCAGAAACTTTCCCAGGTGAACGGCGTCGGCCAGGTGTTTGTTGGTGGCGGCGCGAAACCAGCAATTCGTGCCGAAGTAAATCCGACTCTGTTGAACAAGCTGGGCGTGGGACTGGACACGGTGCGAGCTGCTCTGGGAGCGGCCAATGCGAACCGTCCCAAGGGCAGTGTCGCCGATGCGGTCAACGCATGGGCCATCGATGACAACGATCAGATTTTTCGCGCCCGAGACTATCGTAGCCTCATCGTCTCCTACAACAACGGCGCTCCGGTTCGTTTGGGCGATGTCGCCGACGTGCAGGATTCAGTCGAAGATGCCCATGTCGTGGGCCTGGCGAATGGAAAGCCGGCGGTTCTGATCATTGTCTTCCGGCAGCCGGGCGCAAATATTATCGCCACCGTGGATCGAGTGCGCGCCACGTTACCGTATCTCAGGTCGTCGATTTCGCCTCGAATCGGTCTGGACGTTGTACTGGACCGGACTACAACGGTTCGCGCCTCGGTAGCGGACATCGAGTTCACCCTAGTTATCTCAGTCATTCTCGTCATCCTGGTGGTATTTGCTTTCCTACGCACGGTTCGCGCCACCATGATTCCTAGCGTTGCCGTGCCGCTTTCGCTGATCGGAACTTTTGGCGTTATGTATCTGCTGGGCTACAGCCTGGACAATCTCTCGCTCATGGCGCTCGCCATTTCGACCGGATTTGTGGTGGATGACGCCATCGTGGTTTTGGAAAACATCACGCGCTTCCTCGAGCAAGGGATGCGCCCCGTGGAGGCGGCATTTCGAGGGGCACGCGAAATTGGTTTCACTGTGCTCTCCATGAGCACGTCACTGGTTGCCGTGTTCATTCCTATTTTGATGATGGGCGGCATCGTCGGCCGCCTGTTCCGCGAATTTGCCGTCACCCTTAGCGCGGCCATCGCGGTCTCGCTGGTCGTGTCGCTCACGGTTACGCCTACCATGTGCGCCAAATTTCTGCGGCCGGCACGCAGCGAAAAGCACAATCCAATTTACCGGGCCAGCGAATGGGCCTTTGACAAGACGCTGGCCATTTATACCCATAGTTTGGAGTGGGTCTTGCGGCATCAGCCTCTGACGTTATTGGTGACCGTTGCCACCGCTGCCCTGAGCATTTATCTCTACGTGATTGTTCCCAAGGGTTTCTTCCCGCAGCAGGACACGGGTCGAATCATGGGCTCGGTGCAGGCCTCGCAGGACATTTCATTCGAATCCATGAAGGGGAAGATGTCGCAGTTCGTAAACATTGTCATGCAGGACCCTGCCGTGCAAACCATCGTCGGATTCGCTGGAGGCAACACTACCTACAACACGGGCCGCATGTTCATCACTCTGAAGCCTCTAGCAGAACGAAAGATAACCGCAGACCAGATCATCGCCCGATTGCGAAGAAAATTGGCAGTGGTACCAGGTGCGACGCTCTACATGCAATCGGCCCAGGACCTGACCATCGGAGGCCGCCAAAGCCAGGCGCAATACCAGTACACGCTACAGGGGGAGAACCTCGATGACTTGAATAACTGGTCTCCGCGGCTGCTACAAAAACTCCGCACCATTCCCCAACTCCGCGACGTCAACACTGATCAGCAAGACAAGGGGTTGGAAGCGAATGTGATCATTGATCGCGACACCGCGTCCAGGTTGGGAGTGGCGGCGGCCGACATCGACAATGCCCTCTATGACGCGTTTGGCCAACGACAAGTTTCAATCATGTACAAACCGCTCAACCAGTATCACGTGGTTATGGAAGTGGCCCCACAATTCTCGCGAAGCCCGGATGCGCTTCAGAACATCTACGTGCGAGCTTCCAACGGAACACCGGTTCCCCTGGCAACATTTACCCACTTCGGCCCCTCAAACACTCCCCTGGCGGTCAACCATCAGAGCCAGTATCCCTCTGTCACTTTGTCGTTTAACCTCGCGCCAGGAGTTTCCCTGGGGCAGGCGACAGTAGCCATCGAAAACGCGGAACGCTCGATTGGGTTTCCTGCGTCCATCAATGCCAGCTTTCAGGGGACGGCTGCCGCATTCCAGCAATCGCTATCCAGTGAACCGCTGCTGATTCTGGCGGCACTGGTGACGGTCTACATTGTTCTGGGTGTGCTCTATGAAAGCTATATTCATCCCATCACAATTCTTTCGACGCTGCCTTCCGCTGGCGTCGGTGCGATTCTGGCTTTACTGATCACCAAGCACGAACTGGATGTGATTGGGCTGATCGGCATCATTCTGCTGATCGGAATCGTGAAGAAGAACGCAATCATGATGATCGATTTCGCGCTGGACGCGGAGCGGCGCGAAGGAAAAGATTCCGCCGAGTCGATTCACGAGGCCTGCATACTGCGTTTTCGCCCCATCATGATGACCACCATGGCGGCGTTGTTGGGCGGATTGCCGCTGGCGTTGGGCGCTGGAACTGGCTCAGAGCTGAGACGTCCGCTGGGTATTACGATCGTTGGTGGATTGATCGTCAGCCAGGCGCTTACGCTCTTCACCACCCCGGTCGTCTATTTATATTTGGATAGATTGCGGCTCTGGGCCAGCCGAAAACCTCGTGCGTCGCAGCCACGTCCTGTGCCTCCCTTGTCTCCCCGGCCCACGCAGGCAGATTAAGGATCGTCACCAATCTGATATCGCACCTGGCGCTTTCAAGGAACGGCGCTTTGGGGCTGATGGACTTCCGAGTGGCGGCTATCTGTAGGCAATTGTCCGACACTTGCGTCTTCCTCGTGTTTCTGCCATACGGTACCGTATTGAGCGGTTCTCGGTGCCCCTTTCTCGGACGAGCGGTTTGCCCACCACTCCTACCTTCGATATAGTTTTAATAACGCTATGTATCAGGACTTTCGCGCCATCGATCGCTGGAGCAAACGGGATGTGCATTGTGTCTATCAAGCGCTCATCGTGGCTATTGCTACGCGGCACGCTGACGCGGTGGACATCAAATTTCTGGTGGACGGACGTCCGGTGTGGGTGGCCCTGCCGCATCCCGCATGGGTGGAATACAAGAACCGCACCGGCCAAGTGATCACCGATCCATTGGCGGTCGAAATCGCCGGACACTACTTGAAGATGGCGCTTGAATCTGGTGAGGGCGTGGATCGAGAGATGTACTCGCTTACAGTGAATCAGACCCTCAGTCATCTGGATGCAATTGTCGCTGAGTTCGAGTCCGCGCAGCCGGTGGGACAGGAATAGATTGTCCCAACACTTTGTCCTTTCAACGATTTACGGTGCTGAGCCGAGCCCGCGGGGCGTGAACTCTTGGAAGGCCCTTTCAAATGAGAGACAATACTGCTCTTGTGCTACCGGCGACGTTCCGCCACTGATAATCGCTGCACCTTGTGGCATCGTACGCCCCTAGGTTCGGTCCGTTAGGAGACGCCCTCATGTCCGCTCTTACACAAACTCTCGAAGCTGAATCAGCAGCCAGCGGGAAAAACCATAAGCATCTGGCGCAGTGGGTAGAAGAAGTTGCGCAAATGTGCAAGCCGGATCGGGTGCACTGGTGCGATGGTTCGCCGCAGGAGTATCAGGCAATGCTGCGGCTGATGATCCTGGCCGGCGTTGCCATCCCGCTCGCTGCTGAGAAACGGCCGAATAGTGTTCTGGTTCGGTCGAGCCCAGGTGATGTGGCCCGGGTAGAAGACCGGACTTTCATCTGTTCGCGCAGCAAGGACGACGCGGGCCCCACCAACAACTGGGAAGATCCGGCAAAGATGAGAGACAAACTGCGGGGTCTGTTCGCCGATTGCATGGCGGGCCGCACCATGTATGTGATCCCGTACAGCATGGGGCCGATCGGGTCGCCAATCGCGAGAATCGGGGTCGAGATCAGCGATTCTCCCTATGTCGTTGCGAATATGCACATCATGGCGCGAGTCGGCAATCATGTCCTCGACGTTCTCAGTGAAAACGGTGAGTTTGTGCGGGGTCTGCATTCGGTCGGCGCTCCACTTGGCCCCAACCAGCAGGACTCAGCTTGGCCCAATAATCCTGAGCACAAATACATCTGCCACTTCCCAGAAACGCGCGAAATCTGGTCGTTCGGTTCCGGCTACGGTGGCAACGCACTGCTGGGCAAGAAGTGCCACGCGCTCCGCATTGCGTCGGTGCAGGCGCGCGACGAGGGCTGGATGGCGGAGCACATGCTTATCCTCAAGCTAATCAGTCCCTCAGGGCAGGTGAAGTACATCACCGGGGCATTCCCCTCGGCTTGTGGCAAGACCAACCTTGCTATGCTGATTCCTACAGTTCCTGGCTGGAAGGTGGAAACCATCGGCGATGACATTGCCTGGATGAAGTTTGGCCCCGACGGCCGCCTTTACGCCATCAACCCGGAGTGCGGCTTCTTCGGCGTGGCACCGGGGACGAGCATGACGTCGAACGCCAATGCCATGCTCACGGTTAACCGGAACTCCATCTTCACCAATTGCGCTATGACCCTCGATGGCGACGTTTGGTGGGAGGGTATGACCGCTGAGAAGCCAGCGGAATTGATGGACTGGCTGCGACGGCCCTGGTCTCCGGCCTCGAGCCGCAAGGCAGCGCATCCCAACGCACGCTTTACGGCTCCAGCCAAGCAGTGCCCGTCGATCGCTCCGGAGTGGGAGGATCCTAACGGCGTGCCCATCGATGCCATTCTTTTTGGCGGACGCCGCGCCGGCGTGGTTCCTCTGGTTACAGAGAGCTTTAACTGGCAGCATGGCACTTTCTTGGGAGCAACCGCCAGCAGCGAGACCACGGCAGCAATCACCGGCAAAGTCGGCCAACTCCGCCGTGACCCCATGGCGATGCTTCCATTCTGCGGCTACCACATGGGTGATTACTTCGCGCACTGGCTTAAGATCGGGGCACAGTCGGGGCCATCGAAGCTGCCTCGGATTTATTACGTGAACTGGTTCCGTCAAGATGAAAATGGCAAAATGATCTGGCCCGGCTACGGAGAGAATAGCCGCGTCCTGAAGTGGGTCTTCGAGCGCTGTGAAGGCAAGGCCCACGCGGTTGAGACGCCAATTGGACGCCTACCGGCTCCGTCTGATCTCGATGTTCGTGGCTTGAACCTCCCCTCCGCCGATCTATCCAAGCTGCTAAGTGTCGATGTCGACGGCTGGCTGGCCGAGATCCCGTTGATCAGAGACCATTTTGCCAAGTTCGGCAATCGTCTCCCGAACGGCTTGAACCGTGAAGTTGACGAATTGGAACGGCGGCTCAAGGCGGCGAAATAGGGAAACTCAAAAAACAGGGAGATTCTGGACGCGGCTTGCAATATCGCGGTGGGAGATTGTTTGAGCGTGTTCGTGTTGCCTTTTGCTGCGATGACGATGGATTATTCCGTTTTAATGCCCGGGGTCGACCCGACTCTTTTCTTGTTGCATCATTGTCTCTTGTTGCATCATTATCGCTCCATCCGATTCTTATAGCGTTGTAATTTTGACGATTTTGACTACCGTGGTCGCCCGCCTGCATCTAATATCGGAATGAAGTCTCTGCAGTCTCGTCCTGGACTCACTTTAAGGGAACTATTCGCCGCTGGCGGAAACATTTTACTGGGCAGGGTTCCCATCCTTTCGATTGAAATTACTCGCGAGTGTCCGCTGAGTTGTCCTGGTTGTTACGCATACGGTGATCAGCATCTGGGAGATGGTGTCACGCTGCGCCAGTTGGCCGACTTTCGTGGCGACGAACTGGTGGAGGGCGTGTTGGAACTGGTTCGGCAGCATCGCCCCCTTCATGTTTCCCTGGTCGGCGGTGAGCCGTTGGTTCGGCACCGTGAGCTGAGCAAGATTCTGCCCGCCCTCAGCGCGATGGGAATATTCACCATGGTGGTAACCAGCGCCGTCATTCCCGTCCCAATGGAGTGGATGAGCCTTCCCCGCACTCGAGTGGCTGTGTCGGTGGACGGGCTCCCAGAACATCACGATGAGCGCCGTAAGCCGGCGACGTATGATCGCATTCTGCGCAATATCGAGGGCCGCCAGGTCAACATTCACTGGACCATCACTCGCCCCATGCTCCAAAGGCCCAGCTACCTAGAGGAATATGTATCCTTCTGGGATGCTCGCCCGGAAGCGAAGCGCATATGGGTCAGCCTCTACAGTCCGCAACAAGGAGAGCAAAGCGCGGAAATGCTGACGTACGACGATCGTCGATTGGTGGCTGAGAAACTGCCTGGTTTGCGCGCGAGGTATCCCAAGCTGCTGATGAGTCCCGGCATCGCTCAGTCGCTGCTTTCTCCGCCGGCAAATCCTGCGGCCTGCCTGTTCTCCAAACTGTCGACGAACTACTCTGCCGACCTAAAAACCCGCGTCGAGCCTTGCATCTTTGGAGGTACGCCTGATTGCAGTCAGTGTGGATGTGCCGCCACCAGTGGCCTGCATTACGTTGAACAAATAAGAATCCTCGGAGGGCTAAGGTTTGGTCACCTGGTGAGGAGTTCAATGGCTGTGGGTTCCTTCGTCAACCGTTTTCGCGAGGGTTCAACCAAGCCTAGTCGTTGGGACCCCGGTTCCAGAGAACCGCAACAGAAGCCGGAGCTAGTGCAGATTCATCCTAGCTAGCCGCTACTCCCGATGCGGCGCGAAAGCCGCTTCTGAGTGGTCATGCCTTCTTCACCGCGCGCACGATCGCGACAAGGACGACAGCGCCCAGAATGGCGACTAAAATGTTGGGGACGAGCCCACCTGAGGTGTAAATGCCCAATAGTCCCAAGATCCAGCTTCCGAAGATGGCGCCTGCAATGCCAAGCAATATATCGACCAGCACGCCATACCCCGAGCCTTTCATGATCTTGCCAGTCGCCCAGCCCGCGATCAGCCCCACAAGGATGATGTAAAGATAGAGCATACCGCCTCCTAAATGCTGCATGATGTAACGTTTGTTGCGTCGGAAAATCGGGCCGTGACTGGCTGCAGGGTGTCGCGGCAGAGTATGCCCGGAATCTCTCTGTGTCAAGTCAGGTGAGGTGAGGCGGCGCGGCCTGCTGCCTATCTCAGGATCCTGTGTGTTTAAATCTATTCATGTTCGCCCGCAAGGTCCGCGTGGAGTACGAAGAAAAAGGCCGACGCCTGCCCTGTCCATTGAAGTGGCTGGACAGCTTCTCCATGCGCAACTTCACCAATGCCAGCGTTTTCGACGACACTCTGCCCTTAGCGGATGGCGTCATGGAGATTGGCACGTACGTTCCGCTCAATGAGTTGAAAGCGGCAATGGAAGACTGGTTTCGACGAAAGAGCTATTTGCCGAAGGGGGCAGAGCTCACAGTCAGCGACTACTTGTCGTAATGCAGTAGCGAGAGCACGTCGTATCCTTTGAGCTTGCCGCGTCCCTTCAAGAAGTCTAGCTCCACCACGAAACCCAGACCGGCAATTTCCGCCCCGAGCGAGGAAGCCAGCGTCGCTGTAGCTTGGGCGGTTCCCCCAGTGGCGAGCAGATCGTCCACGATGATTACACGCTCGCCCTTCTGAATCGCATCTTTGTGGATTTCCAGCGTGTTGCTGCCGTACTCCAATTCATATTCCGCGCGGGCTGTGGCTGCGGGCAGCTTCCCTGGTTTGCGCACCGGGACGAAGCCGGCATTCAAGCGGTAGGCAAGCGCCGGCCCAAAGATGAAGCCCCGGGCTTCGATGCCCAGCACCAGGTCAATTTCCTTTTGCAGATAATATTCGGAGAGTGCATCGATTAAGGTTGCGAAGCCCAGCTTGTCCCTCAGCAGAGTGGTGATGTCGTAAAAGAGAATGCCTTTCTTGGGGAAATCCGGGACTTCGCGGATAAGCTTCTTCAGCGGCTCGCATTTAGCATTGGTCTGTGTGGAGACTGCGTTCGTCGGCATCACCAGGCTCCTTCGATACGAAATGTAGTCAGGCCAGATACCGGCCTGGCTTCCGATTCCTCGACATGATCTACGCGTGCCGCGCGAGGGCCATGCCGCAGCCGCGATCCTAAGCCGGCAAGCTGATCATGTGTGCCCATAGCCAGAACTTCCACGCTGCCATCGTGGTTATTGCGGACCCATCCAGCAATCCCGAGGATATGGGCCTCGCGTTCAACGAACCAGCGAAAGCCCACGCCCTGCACGCGTCCGCGCACCACGAAACGGCGGGCTTGGAACGCTTTTTCGGAGGAAGTCATGATGCTTCTGCCGATCGTCATCCTTAGAGGTAATGTCATCCTGAGCGAAGTGGCCGCTTTGATTCGCAAAGCGGCTACGTAGTCGAAGGATCCCTAGCTCCGTTCTCGCTGCGCTCTGACGCATCTCCTCGAACGGTTCGAGCTTGAGAAAACTCTCCACTCACCAACGACGGACATTTAGCCCGTTAGGGATCCTTCGACTCACAAGATCGTTCGCCAGCGAACGATCAGAGTCGCTCAGGATCACAGATTTACAAGGACAGATTATAACGACACACGAATTGCAGCGGTTGCTTTCCGGTGCTACGCCCGGGACAAGTAAGCCCCTTCCGCCGTGTCCACGCGAATCTTTTCGCCTTCGTTGATGAATGGCGGCACGTAGACGACGAGTCCGGTTTCGGTTTTCGCCGGTTTGGTTACGCTCGAAGCGGTCGCGCTCTTCAGCCCCGGTTCGGTCTCCACCACGGTCAGCTCCACCGTCTGCGGCAGTTCGATTCCGACCGCTTTGCCGTCGAAAAATTCCACTTTGATTTGCAAGTTGGAGATCAGGTAGTTGACGGCATCACCGAGGATTTCCTTGGTCAAGTGTGTCTGTTCGAAGTTGGTCGTATCCATGAAGTAGTAGCTGTCACCGTCGGCGTACAGGAACTCCATCTCGACTTCGTCCACGGTGATCTTCTCGATGGGGTCGGGTGAGCGGAAACGATGCTCGAACATTGCGCCCGTCCGCAAGTTACGCAGTTTGGCCTGGATGAAGGCGCGCAGATTCCCCGGAGTGCGGTGCTCGACGCTGAACACGGAATGCAGATCATTATTGTGCTTGATGATCATGCCGGGGCGAAGCTGGGTGGCGGGAATGGCCATTGCTCAGTAAATCTCCTTTGATTGCGGCTAGTCGGCAGAAGGCGGGCAGGCCACATTTTCCGCCAGACACAGGGATCAAACTATTTGATTTTACACGGGCCGCAACGGGAAGGGAAACGCACGGTCGTAATTGGCACTGCAACGGTGGCCAAGGTGCGTTGAATCAAATTTAGACCCCGTAAGTGGCCATGCGGGCAGCTAAAATGGCGGAGGGCGAATCGAAGTAACACTTTTGATCACGCGAAAGGATTTCTTTATGCGCAGCGGAAAATATGAATCGTCCGAGAACGGCGGAAGCGTCGCCACAGCAGTAACGTTCCTGCTGATTGGGTTGGGAGCAGGCGCACTGGTCGGGCTGTTGCTGGCTCCGAAAAGCGGAAAGCAATTACGCAGGGAACTGCGGGGGCGATATGACGACGCTCGGGAGGCGGTGGAAGACTTTGCGGACGAGGCCAAAGATCGGGTCGAAGAGGTGCTCGACCGCGGTTCTGAAATCGCCGAGAAAGTTCGGGATAAAGTCGCGCCCCTGACCAAGGGCATCCGCAGAGGATAGGACCGGAGCCCGTCCTTTCTAGGCTTCAGGAAGGAATTCGTATTCCTCGATTACGGCTGCTACGGCTACTTTGCCTTCGGGGCCGCCGTCGTCCACGCGCACGACTTTGCCTTTGCAGCGGACGCGAATGCTTTCGGTGAGAGTGATCTCGGGCGGGAGCGTAAGGGTGAACTCGATAACCGAGCCCGCGGCGATGGCTGAATCCACGTAAAAGCAGATGCCACGGGCACTTACGTCGCGGGTCTGGGCTGTTTTTTCCGTCGCACTATCTTCGCTATAGGTAACAGAAACGGGAAGCCGTAGCGCAAACCGGCGGGTCGCCCGCTTTTCGTGCTCGGCTTCGGCCATGGTCCTCCAATAAGGCCATGTAAGCATGCTGTTTTGCGTGCAGCGTGTCAAGATGGTAGTTATGGGCAGGTCTCCTTATTCTGCGTTGATTTCGGGTTAGGTTCGCAGAGTCGGGAACGTTCTGAGTTAATCTAATAGCCTATATCGCGATGGTGTTTGTCCTCGACAATTACGATTCCTTTACATATAACCTGGTCCAGTATTTGGGCGAACTGGGGGCGGATGTCGAAGTGCGTCGAAACGACCAAGTGACGGTCGCAGAGGTTGAGGTTATGCGGCCGGAAAGAATCGTTCTCTCGCCGGGCCCATGCACGCCTCAAGACGCTGGCGTCTGCATCGAACTGGTTCGGCATTTTGCTGGCAAGGTTCCTGTGTTGGGCGTGTGCTTAGGACATCAAGCAATCGCCGCAGCATTTGGCGGCAAAGTGGTCCGCGCTGCAAATCTGATGCACGGCAAGACCAGTCAGGTACAACATGACGGACGCACCATCTTCGGCGATCTTCCCTCCCCCATGACTGCCACACGCTATCACTCGCTGATCGTGCAAGAGAAGGAACTGCCGGCGGAGTTGGAGATCAGCGCATCCACCACTGAACGCGACGGCTCACGAACTATCATGGGCCTGCGACACAAGAAGTTTCCCATCGAGGGGGTGCAGTTTCATCCCGAAAGCGTGCTCACGTCCGCGGGGAAAAAGCTGGTGGAGAATTTCTTGAACATCAATAACTAATCGTGATGGTGTGCCCGGTTGGCTTCGCTGTCGCCGGATACGTGATGTGGGAATTGTCCAAACGCATCGATCTCCAACTCGGCAGCCGAAGGAGTGTGCTCTATGGTTTGGCGCACACGATCAGGTGGGTCAAGTAATTTGAATTCCATGCCGTGGTCGTGTGCCCACCGCTTCAGAAATACGAGCATCCCCACCCCACCGCCCTCCAGGGAATCCACCTCCGAGAGATCTAACAGAACGGTTCGTGCGCTTCGCTGTTGTTTCACCGCATCGCGAAGTCTGAAAACGGCGTCACTATGAACCACTCTGCCTTCACAATGAAGAATCGCCACGTCACCGATTTTCTCGACATTCACGTTGAACATGACTTGCTCCCAGGTCTTCGTAAAAGCTGAGATGCACGAATCTTGCTGCTCGTATCACGGTTTAGATTGAAGATGCGGCTGACCGGAACGAGCCAAAAGACAATTGTTGCAGGGGTTGCGAAAATCCGCTCTACAGGAAATCCTGTATTTGACGGCGGAGGCCACCTGAGCCGGTGGCTCAAGAAAAGCTAGTCGCTTCCCCTCGCGGTTTTGACCGCCCGCAACACTGCCTGCGCTTTGTTCATGCACTCCTCAAATTCACGCGCTGGATCAGAGTCGGCGACAATGCCGGCCCCCGCTTGCAGATAGGCTTTCTTGCTCTGCATCAACATGGTTCGAATGGCAATACAGGAATCCAGATTGCCCGCAAAATCGGCGTAGAGCACGGAACCACCATAGATGCCACGCCGGGTTGGCTCTAATTCCTCGATGATTTGCATGGCGCGGACTTTGGGCGCGCCGCTGAGAGTGCCTGCAGGAAAGCAGGCAGCGAATGCGTCAAGCGCGTCGAGGTCGTTGCGCAATTTCCCTTCGAGAGCGGAAACCAGGTGCATGACATGCGAGTAGCGCTCCACATACATTAGGTCTTTGACGTTCACCGAGCCGTATTCGCTCACCCGGCCCAAGTCATTGCGCCCCAGATCGACGAGCATCACATGCTCGGCGCGTTCTTTTTCGTCCGCGAGCATTTCCTTTTCCAGATGGACGTCTTCCGCCTCGTTATGGCCGCGGGGGTGGGTACCGGCAATTGGCCGGTACTCAAGCTTTCGCCCGGTCACGCGCACCAGCATCTCGGGGGACGAGCCTAGAACATGGATTGCCCCCATGCGCAAAAAATACAAATAAGGCGACGGATTCACGGTACGTAGTGCCCGGTAAATATCGAATGGCGCCGCTCCCGGCATGAATTCCAATCGCAGCGAGAGCACGACCTGATAAATATCTCCTGCGGCAATGCACTCCTTGGCCCGTTCGACCGCTTCGATAAAGTGTTGGCGGCTGGTTCCTGCACGAACCGTGAGCTTGCCTTTCGCAGGCCGCGAGGCGTTTCGCCAGTGCGCGGGTCGCAAGCCAGCGGCTAGCTTCTTTTCCAGAATTGCGATGTCGGCGATGGCCCGCTCGTAGGCCCGTCGCGGACTCTCGCGCGAAACGTCAGCGGTGGCGATGATGTGTATTTGGTGGCGCAGGTGATCGAACGCGAGCAGACGATCGAAAAACATGAGTACGCAGTCCGGCACAGAAAGGTCGTCTTTTGCGTGCTCGCCAATGTTCTCCAGCTGGCGCACGATGTCGTAGCTGAAGTAGCCCACAGCGCCTGCGGTGAATGGAGGCAGCCCCGGAACGACCGCCGGACGATGTTGTCGCAGGAGTTCCCTGACGACCCGGAGTGCCCCCCCTCTGCGTACTTCTTCTTGCTTTCCCCTTCGCAGCGTCACCTTCCCGCCGCGTGCCTGCAATTGCATATAAGGCCGTGCTCCTAGAAAGGTGTAGCGGCCGATCTGCTCACCGCGTTCGTTGGACTCGAGCAGGAAAGCGTCCGGTTCATTGGCCGCGATAGCGAGGAAGGCTGAGACTGGCGTCAGCAGATCGGCGCTTACCGACTTCACCACTGGTATTAGCGTAGCCTCACGAGCAAGGCGCGAAAATTCCTGGTAATCCGGAGAAAGCATATGGCGGCGCAGTTGACCCATTATAGGGGAGCGCGCCATCGCGGTTACTGTACCCCTGTAACCAGCGAATGAATTGACGGGCGGGTCATGGCGTTGGAAGATGAGGGTTTAGCCAACATCCGCTCAAACGGGGACGTATGCAAATCAGGTTCTGGGGGGTACGCGGATCGACGCCGACTCCCCAGGCGGAAAACTTACGTTATGGCGGCAATACTTCCTGTGTCGAGGTGCGTTTCGGCAGTCGCCTCTATATTTTCGATTGCGGCACCGGCCTCCGAGCTCTGGGACATCAACTCCGCCGCGAGTTTGGCGAGCGTCCGGTTTCCGCCCACGTTTTCGTCTCCCATTTCCACTGGGACCATATTCAGGGAATCCCTTTTTTTGGCCCGCTTTACGACCAGCCGGAAAACCGTTTCATCTTTCACTCCTCCAGCCGGATACGCAGTCTGAAGCGAGTGATGGAAGAGCAGATGGCCTCTCCTTACTTCCCCGTCGACATGACCGAAATGAAAGCGCATCGCGATTTCCATGACATCGAAGAAGGGCGAGTCTCGCTGGATGATTTGACGGTGCAGACGACGTGGTTGAACCACCCCCAAGGTTGCCTGGGTTTCCGCCTCGAGACCGGAGAAGGTGTGCTGGTATACGCCACCGACAACGAACCCGGCGACCCGGTGTTTGACAAAAATGTGCGCAAGCTAGCCGCTGGCGCTGATGTGCTCATTTATGATGCGCAGTATCTTCCCGAAGAATACGCGGCGCGCAAACGCGGTTGGGGACACAGCCACTGGCGCGAAGCAATCAAGGTAGTCATGGAGAGCGGAGCGAAGGAGTTAGTCCTTTATCATCACGATCCCGATCACGATGACCGCTGTATCGACGGCGTGGTCAAGGAAGCCCGCAATTACTACCCCAAAGTTCGAGCGGCGGCGGAGGGTTTGGAGATTGTGATCTGACAGTTCCGCTTAGGCGACCTGGATAGTTGTCACTTTTTCGGGCTGCCCTTCTCTGTCTTCTTTTCGATTTTCGCCCAAGTATCTTTCAATGCCACCGTGCGATTGAAAACTAGTTTCCCGGGAGCGGAGTCGGGATCAACACAAAAATATCCCAGCCGTTCGAATTGATAACGGCTCTCCACTTCCGCGTTGGCCAGGCAAGGCTCGACCTTCGCGTTGCTTAGGATTTCGAGCGACTTCGGATTGAGATTTGCAGTAAAGTCCTGTCCCGCCTCAGTTTGGTTTGGATCTTCCTTCATGAAGAGGTTGTCATAAATTCGCACTTCGGCATCGATGGCATGGGCCGCCGAAACCCAATGAATCGTTGATTTCACTTTGCGTCCGTCGGGGGGAGAATTTCCGCCCCGCGTTTGGGGATCGTAAGTGCAGTGAACTTCGACAACCTCACCTTGGTCGTTCTTAACTACGCTCGTAGACGTTACGAAATAGCCGTAGCGCAGCCGCACCTCGCGGCCCGGAGATAGCCGATAATACTGTTTGGGTGGATCCTCGCGGAAATCATCCTGCTCAATGTAAAGCACGCGGGAGAACGCTACTTTGCGAGTGCCCGCACTGAGATCTTCTGGATTATTTACCGCGTCCATCTCTTCGATCTGATTCTCCGGGTAGTTATCGATCACAACTTTCAACGGCCGCAGCACGGCCATCACCCGCTGGGCTCGCTTGTTTAAGTCTTCGCGCACGAAGTGTTCGAGCATGGCGAGTTCGATCGAACCGTTGGTCTTGGAAACCCCAATGGCGCCACAGAAATTGCGGATGGCTTCTGGGGTATAGCCGCGGCGCTTGATCCCGGCAATCGTCGGCATGCGGGGATCGTCCCAACCGCTCACATGGCCTTCCTCGACCAACTGCAACAGCTTGCGCTTGCTGAGCAACGTATAGGTGAGGTTGAGACGATCAAATTCGATCTGTCGCGATGGAAAAATGCCCAGTTGTTGAATAAACCAGTTGTAGAGCGGCCGATGGTCCTCAAACTCCAGGGTACAGATGGAATGCGTGACTTCTTCGATGGAATCAGATTCGCCGTGGGCGTAATCGTACATCGGATAAATGCACCATTTATTTCCCGTGCGGTGGTGTTCGGCGTGCAGGATACGGTACATGACCGGATCGCGCATATTCAGGTTGGGCGAAGCCATGTCAATTTTTGCCCGTAGAACTCGCGAGCCATCGGGGAATTCTCCGGCCCGCATGCGTTCGAAGAGGTCTAAGTTTTCCTCCACCGATCGCTTTCGATAGGGGCTATCTTTGCCCGGTTCAGTCAACGTGCCGCGGTGCATGCGAATCTCCTCCGCCGTCAGATCATCGACATAGGCTTTGCCGGCTTTGATGAGTTTGACCGCCCACTCATACAGTTGGTCGAAGTAGTCGGATGCATAAAAGAGGCGATCCTCCCAATCGAATCCGAGCCACCTTACGTTCTCTTTAATAGACTCGACGTACTCAGTTTCTTCCTTCGAAGGGTTGGTATCGTCGAAGCGCAAATTGGTCTTACCACCAAACTCGGCCGCCAGACCGAAGTTCAGGCAAATCGACTTGGCATGGCCGATGTGCAGATAGCCGTTCGGTTCCGGCGGGAAACGCGTTTGCACGCGTCCTCCGTACTTGCTGCTCTTCAAATCTTCGAGGATGATGTCACGTATAAAATTCGACGGGCTGGTCGGGGCCGCCGGCGGCATTTTGACAGCGGCGTCAGTTGATGGATTAGGGGGATTCATGTTCTCACTATTTTATACGGGCTGAGATTCATTCGAGCGCGCCAATCCCAGTAAGTGTATCCACAAGCAGTCAGGAACGGGGGCGTCCCGGCAATGCGTGGCGCGACGGCATAGTAGAGTTGCATCAGAACAATAAATGCCGATGCTCCAATAGTTACTGAAGATGCAGAGCAACGCGCAGCGAAACGTTTGTCGCCAGGAATCCGATAGCGAAGCGGCTAGAGAAAGCTTGTAACAACATTCCCGTGGTTCTGTCGGGATGATTTCCGAAAACAGTCATCAGGACGTCGATCAACCCGAACGCAATACCGCACAGAACTCCGAGCACAATACGATTCATGCCGTATCTTGTACACCCATTCCTTGTGCAGCTCAACGTCCAGCGAATCGGGAGCAGGCATACTGGGGAACGACGCCGGAGGTAATCACGTGGCAGGTTACGATTGGAACAAAAAAAGGCGTGCAGCAACAGGCCCTGCGGCCTCCGCCGGCATCAAACCCTCGTTTCCCCGGACCGGGGATCGCCCGATTCCGTTAGTGTCTTTAGTGTATTTAAATCAGTTGTTTTACAGGGCACGATATGAAAGCATTGACAGACAAATCCCCTTTTGCGCGGTTCCTTAAGGGCTGTGGAGAGCTGTTTCCAGCGCCATGAACAGCGTCGCGATGACTATGGTGGTGGTGCCGGGCGTAGTCGCCCTGCTGCTATTCCTTGTCTTTACCTACCTTTACGAGCAAAGTCGGCAAGATTATTTTCGTGCCTGGCAATTGGGCTGGGCGGCCTACGCGCTGCATTACGCGCTGGGGGCGTGGAGCACCTTCCGCCAGCCCTCAGCCCTGATCTCCCTCTGCAGCTCCCTCCTGTTGGTGGCGATGGCGCTGTGCATCTTTGTCTCGACTCGCCTGATGCGCGAGAGATTCCGGCTACGCTGGTATGACGTCGGAGTCGGCTTCGCGGGTGCGGCACTCAGCTACTGGAATCTGCATGCTCATGTGGTGGGCGGAGTTTTCCACCCCGAAGTACTCCCCAACCCTCGTTTCAGCCTGGAAGTGGGTTTGGCGATCGTGCTCCTGTACTGCTCGGCCTATTTCTATCGCTACGCCCAGCGTAGGAATTCGCTCGCGTTCAGCCTGCTGGCAATGGCGCTGGCGTTGTGGGCGGTCTTGATGGCATTTGGCCAGTTCCGTAATTCCTATGTGGAGCTGTTCGATTTGCTGGGTCCGATCCCACAGATGCTTCTGGGAATCGCGATGGTGATGGTGCTGTTTGAGAATGAGCGTAACGCGGTGCAGGAAAACGCGCTGGCCTTCTCCACCCTGGGCGTAGATCCGATGCGGCTGCTCTCAGCCGAGGACCTGGTGCCCAGCATGCAAAGCATTCTGGATCGGCTGGTGGCGCCGCTGCCCGCTAGTCGCGCCGTTATCTGTATCTCCGAGCGCTGGCGCGCCATTCTGCCTTCGGCGCAGCGCGGCTTTTCCCCTGAATTTGTGGGCAAGCTGGAGAAGAGTGGGGCGGGGGAATATCTCTGCGAACTCGCCTACCGGCGAGGAGGATTCGTCACCTTCCACGGCGTGCCCGAGATGCAGGAGCCGTTGCCCGCGTTTCCCGGAGGTCGCTTTGAGCAGTTTCGCAAGGTCTTGACCGAAGAAAATATTCGCAACCTCACCGCGGTCAGCCTGCAGACTCGGGAACACAATTTCGGCGTGATCTTCTTTCCGCACGCCCAGCGCCGGATGTTTGGATCGTCGAACCTGCGTCTGCTGATTGGACTGGCCCTGCAGATCGGGCTGACCCTCGAAAATTACGTCATAATGCACGACGCGCAACGCCGCACCAAGGAATTTGAGTTGCTTACACAGATCGGACAAGCGATCAGTTCCCGTCTCGATCAGGATGAGATCCTGCGCGCCATCCAGAAGGAGCTGGGACAAATCTTCGATACCAGCGACTTCTATATCGCGTTCCAGGAAGGCGATGAAATCCGCTTCGAACTGGAAGTGGTAGACAGCGAAGTTCGCTGCAAGCGCTCCCGCAAAGTTGGCAACGGTTTGACCGACTACGTGATACGCACCGGCCAGCCGCTCCTGATCCACTCCGATCTCGAGAAGGCACGCGAGCGTTTGGGTGTCACCTATGTGCCCGGGAAACCAGCCAGGTGCTTTTGCGGCGCCCCTATCCTGCTCGGAGGTAAGCCTGCGGGGATGATGGCGGCCATGAGTACGGTGCGTGAATTCGCCTTTGAGCAGCGCGACCTGGAAGTCATGCAGATTGCGGCCGGCCAGGTGTCGGTGGCAGTGGAGAATGCTCGCTTATTCGCCGAGGAACAGCGTCGGGCCCGCCAATTCGCATTCCTCAACAATATTTCCAAGACCGCAATATCCAGCGAGGATTCGGAGCAGATGCTGGCCGAAATCGTGGGCCACATTCAGAAGGATTTCCACTTCGACCACATCGGTATCGGCATTCTGGACTACGCCACCAAGGACATCGAGATCAAAGCAGAAGCGGGGACTACTTCCCAGGCGCTGGGCAAACGCATTCCATTGGGAACGGGTATTTTAGGTCGTGTCGCCCGCACCGGTGAGAGTGCATTGGTGCAAACAACAGGGGAGGCCCAATTACAGGGCGTGCTGCCTGATGCGCGGGCCGTACTGTGCATCCCGATCTCTTATGGCGAAACGCTGCTGGGAGCGCTCAACGTAGAAAGCCGGAATGAGAATGCTTTCACCCCGCAAGACGTCTTGGTCATGAACACCCTGGCCGATCTGCTGGCTACGGCCCTGCACAATGCTTTTGTGTTTCAGAAATTGCAGCAGCAATCAATCACCGATGGCCTCACTGGAATCAAGACCCGTCGCTTCTTCTGGGAGGCCCTGAGCTCCGAGTGGAAGCGGGCCTCGCGCTCCGGTCGTCCCTTCTCTGTGGTACTGATGGATCTGGATAAATTCAAGGGAGTCAACGACAGCCTGGGTCACCTGGAGGGCGACCTGGTGCTAGCTCACGTAGGCCGCCTTCTGGAGCAGAGATGCCGTCAATCCAACGTGGTAGCCCGATATGGCGGCGACGAATTTATTATCCTGATGCCGGAGACTGGGGTAGATCAAGCTCAAGTACTAGCCGAACGACTCCGCCACTGGGTGGCAACGGATACCATGTTAAACGAGCATCACATCACTGGCAGCTTCGGCGTGGCTAGTTTTCCTGTGCACGGGTTCTCTGTGGAGGATCTCATCCGAGTGGCGGATGCCGGCATGTACGTTTCCAAGCATGCCGGGGGCGACCGGGTTTCGACGGCCGAGGAGTTCGCTGAGGGCGAGACAGCGGCGGTGCAGCGCCAGCTTATCTCTGGTTATATCGAAGGCTTTCTGCAGCGCGAACACACCGGACCTGAGCACCTGGAAGAACTCATCACCACGCTCAAGAAACTCTGTGGCGGCGAAGAGGAAGAATGCAACGTCGCCGTGCTGCGGGAATCGATCGAATCGTTGACCCATGCCGCCGAGTCCCGAGAACTGAACAGTTCGGGTCATGGCGAGATGGTGGCTCGCTATTGCGAGATCGTCGGACGCGCCCTGAGCCTGCCTCCGGAGGAAGTTGCAGACCTGGGTTATGCCGCCAGAGTCCACGACGTGGGTAAGATTTTTATTCCCGAACGCACCCTGAACAAATCCGGACCGCTTACCGAGGATGAATACTACCTGCTCAAAATGCACGCTCGTGTAGGAGCGGAAATTCTGGCTACGGTGCCGGGCAGCGAGAAGCTTCAGAAAGCTGTTGAGCATCACCATGAGGCGTTCGACGGTTCGGGATATCCCGCCGGCCTGCGCGGCGAGCAGATTCCTCTGTGGGCGCGCATCGTGGCCATCGCTGACGCATTTGTGAACATGACCAGCGAGCGCACCTTCGCTCCCGCTAAGAGCAACGAACAAGCCTTGACCGAGATAGAAAAGCTGAGCGGTACTCGCTATGACGGCATGCTGGTGCGGATTCTCCTCCGGGAATTGAAGGCGGAGCGGGCATCGAGCATGGGAAATTGAACATCCCGGCTAAAATGCACTGATGACCATTCCCCTTTCTCTCGCTGGCAAGGTTGCACTCATCACCGGCGGTTCCCGAGGTATCGGGGCGGCCACCGTCCGCATGTTTGTCGCGGCAGGCGCGAAGGTTTTGTTTAGTTACGAAAAGGCGAAGGATACATCCGAACGACTGGTGAAGGAACTGGGTGACGACAAGTGCGTGGCCTTGAGGTGCAATCTTTCTGGCACCGAGACTGCCGGCGAACTGGTTGCCGCGACGGTGAAGCGCTTCGGTCGTCTCGACATCCTGGTGGCCAACCACGGCATTTGGCCGCCAGAGGACGCTCCCATCGATAAGATGGCGGACGCGCAATGGCACACTACCATCGCAGTCAATCTTGACAGCGTATTCGCGCTCGTCAAACATTGCGTCGCGCAGATGAAGAAGCAGGGGCGTTCCGGCGCGTCCGCCGGCCATATCGTGTTGGTGAGCTCAACCGCCGGACAGCGCGGAGAGGCCTTTCACTGCGACTATGCTGCGACCAAAGGTGCGTTGATTAGCATCGTCAAAGGGCTTTCGACAGAGCTTGCTAGCGCCGGCATTTACGTGAATTCAGTAGCGCCCGGTTGGGTGGATACCGACATGTCAGCGTCGGCATTGAATGATCCCAAGACCCGCGATGCCATTTTTAGGACCATACCGATGGGCAGGGTAGGAAGGCCGGAGGAAATCGCCGCCCCAATTCTGTTCCTATGCACAGAACACGCCGGGTTTATCACCGGCGAGATTTTTAACGTTAACGGCGGAGCCGTGCTATCGGGCTAAAGCTCACCGCGCCTTGCTCTGTCGGACGGCTACGATCTTTTCTGTGAGCATCTAATCTGGGAAGCCATGAAGTCTCTGTTAGCCATCCTTCTGCTTGCGTGTCTGGCCCCCGCACAGACAAATCCGCCTGCAGCTCCGCCAGCCGCGCCCTCAGCCGAGTCCATCCCGGCCGACCAGGAAAATGTGCGCAAAGCCAGGGCTTTGCTCGATCAAATGATCCAGGCTCTGGGCGGACAGGCGTATCTGAAGATTCAGGACATAAGCCAGGAAGGTCGTACCTACAGCTTTTATCATGGCCGTCCCAACAGCTACGGAATCATCTTTTGGCGCTTTTACAAATATCCCGACAAAGAGCGCGTCGAGCTTACCAAGAAACGCGACGTTATCTATGTCAATAACGGCGACAAGGGATACGAGATCACTTACAAAGGAACGCGGGCACAAGAACCGAAGGATGTGGCTGACACCGTCCGCCGTCGCCATTATGCGCTAGATTGGGTCCTGCGCCATTGGCTCTCCGAGCCTGGCGTGGCCTTGTTTTACGAAGGCCACTCCGTGGCCGAGCAAAAGCCAGTGGAGCAAGTCACTGTCATGAACGCGCACAACGAAGGGGTGACGCTTTATATCGACGTCGACACACATTTGCCGGTAAAGAAGACTTTTTCCTGGCGCGATCCGACCGACAAAGAACGTAACATTGAAGACGAGGTCTATGACAATTTCCGCCCGATCCAGGGGGTCATGACCCCTTTGACTCTCACCCGCTTCTACAATGGGGACATGTCCAATCAGCGTTTCCTTAGCTCCGTCAGTTACGACAAAGGATTGGCGGACACCATGTTCCAAGCCCAAGTCACCTACAATCCGGGGAAGCCTTAACCGAAATCACGTTGACTAGGAAGATGACACCGTTGATTTTCATGGACCTCGCTGAACACCCCTAAACTAAAGCAAAATCAAGAGATGTAACCAGACAGGAACGAGGTGGCGTTTCTTTCTCACCACGGAGTGTGGTTACTTTGCCACAGCAACGCACGCTGCGCGGGCTGTAATCTTCTCATCAAACAACAAACAGTGCCAGCGATAAAGTCTTAGTTTGAGACAAGAACAAACAATCCGCGCTTCCGTGGAGGTTCGCGGCATAGGCCTGCACAGCGGAGCCCCTGTGCGCTTGCGGATTCTGCCTGCGTCAGTGGGATCCGGCATAGTCTTCCGGCGCATCGACCTCGATGGTTTCCAGGTCGAAGCCGTCAGCCGCAATGTCGCGCGGGTGAGCTACGCCACCAGCTTGATGAAGAAGGGCGTGCTGATTTCCACCACGGAGCATCTTCTCTCTGCGCTTATCGGTTGCGGCATCGACAACGCCATAGTCGAGCTCGACAACCTGGAACTACCGATTCTCGATGGCAGTGCGCGGCCATTCGTTGAAGCCATCCGCAAAGCGGGCATCAGGAAGCAGCGCCGTCCGCGCACCTATCTTCGCATTCGGCGCGAAGTGGAACTGCGCGAAGGTGATAAATTCATCGCGGTGTATCCTGCCGAAACCTACTCGGTGGCTTATACAATTGATTTTCGCCATCCGCTCATTGGGAGGGAAACCTTCCGCGTGGATCTCTCCGATGGCAACTACGTGGAGCAAATTGCGCCGGCACGAACTTTCGGGTTCCTGCACGAAGCTGACGCCATGCGCGAGCAAGGATTGATCCGCGGCGCATCGCCGGAGAATGCCGTGGTTCTGACCCGCGATGAGGTGATGAATCCGCCATTGCGCTTCGGCGATGAATTCGTTCGCCACAAAGTGTTGGACCTAATTGGTGATCTGGCGCTGTTCGGCAAACAAATTCTAGGCAGTGTGGTTGCCGATAGGGCGGGCCATGCTATGCACGCCGCGCTGGTTTCTCGCGTGCTAAAAGACCATACATTATGGGAGGAAACCACGGTCGAGGATGATCGCGATTCGGCTCCTGCCATGGCCCACCCCGCAGTGCAGATGGCCTGACGTATCCCGCCTGGAGCTTCATCAGCAAGGCCCAGTCAGAATTGGTTCACAAAGCCTTTTTGCGTGACGACGTAGGGATGACTGTTTGGTCCGGCCATGCTTTTGGCTTTGGCGGGATCGAAAAACGTGATTGACTCAATGCCACGCTGAAGCTCATCTGTGAGGTGAGGATCGAAAGAAACGACGGTGAACTTTACCACGTAGCCATTTAAGGCAGTGGCGTAGGTGAGGGATTGCATGCTGGTCCCAGCCTTCTCCTCATGCGATTCGCTCTTCCAGAATTCCTTTCCCCCAATCTGCATCTTCACAGGCGAAATCGCGCCGGGGGTGGATACCGCCTTCTTCGCGTCATCCTCGGATGCACGAGCGCTCGTCTCAGTCGCCACTACGGTCAGTGCTGTAAGTCCGTTGGTCTGCGCCTGCAGGCCAAATAAAGAATGGCGGGAGCGGTCGTGACTTGGGATGCTTAAGTCTCGAATGTATGGATCCTGAGGCAGCGATAGCGAAAACCCGAAGAACGCGTTCGCGTACTTCTCGTGGGAAACGAATCCAGATTCAGGTCTGACCGTGGATTTTTGAGAGGGTGCAGCCTGGGCAAGTAAATTCGTGGACAGAAAAATCAACAACGCAGCCATTCTCATGGAACGTAACATGCCAACAGTGTACTGCATTTTGTTTTATTGGCAGGAGAGAGAGCCTGCTGACCACAGATTACTCATGTAACTCAGGCGCCGGGGTCTCGAATTGGCATCGACTCAGGAGGCCCCTGGGACGCGGTGATTTTTTCTTGAATTACAAGTAGCAACCACTCACCAAACCGTTGCTATGGACCCGATTACAAAACTAACCCATTGGGAGTAACTTCCGAGGTCTACTGACCCCGACTAGACCACTTGGATAATTGTAAAGCCAGGAGAGCGAGTTAGAGTTCCTCCGGCGCCTCATCGCCGGTCTCCCTCCCCCGAACTGGCAGCGCCCAACGAGGAGGATCTTTAATGAAGAAAGTACTGTGTACAGTTCTGTCCATTCTGGCCATTGCCCTCGTGCTGGGAGTGGTCTCGGGGACTGCTCTGGCCCAGGACAATAGCACCTACGCTGTCGCGTATTATTCGAACGCGAATACTACGGGCGCGCCGGATGCCACAGTGCGGGTCATCAACGACGGTGACACAGGGGGCACCCTCTGTGCGGCGTTCTACGTGTTCGACGATAGCCAGGAGATGCAGGAGTGCTGCAGCTGCCCGGTAACCGCCGACGGCCTTATTTCGGAATCCGTCAACAACTACCTGCTGGCGAATTCTCTAACCTCGTTCGTGAATCACCGGGGCGCGATCAAGGTGGTTTCGACGAATGCTCCTTCCGGAAGTTGCGATCCTACCAAGGGTAGTCCAACCGCTGGAATCCGCGGCTGGGCCACACACATTCAGGCAGCCGCACTTCCAACCGGCAGCATTATCCGTTCGGCGTTTGCGGTTACTGAAACTCCGTTGCACGATGCGAATCTCTCGGCGGCTGAGCTGGCTGGCTTGCAGCAGTTCTGCTCGTTCGAGATCGTTCTGGGCAGCGGCCGCGGTACCTGCACTTGCGGTCTAGAAGACCACGCGTTCTAGGACTCAGCTCTAAGCGTAACTTGCTGAAATAACTTGTGTGGGCGTCGAGTTTAACTCGACGCCCTTTTTTCACATCTGCCTTGAATCTCAGCTATGGACTGGGCGGCTTGAAGTGTTTACCAGACTTCTAGTCAGCGGGTTGGGGCGTTGGGTCATTGGCATCACAGTAGGAACGCTGATCCAGCAATTTCTCGAGTTCTGTCCGGGCGTGGGCTGTCAACCGGGCAGCATAGTTTTTTGCTGATTGTTGGTGCTCAGGAGCCAATTCAGCGACCCGCACGGCCAGGAGCGGCGCATCCTCTTCCAGCATACGCAGCAATCGTTGTGCGCGATCAATCCTCACGTGAATCGGGAGCATTAGGCAATACCTGATTGGGGAATTTTTATTAAGCCTGACGGCTGGGTTCGAAAACTACAAGTTGTAATCTGGATACCTGGCTCGGAGCCGGCCCGTGATGGGACACGCCGACTTCGGGGTCCGAATCCGAATAGGGGGTCGAGCCACTTTTCTTCTGGCAAGTGGCGGCGAGAAACTGGAAACTACTTCCACGGTGCAAGAAGTCGTCTATCTTTCGCTCGGCTCCAACGTGGGAGATCGCAGTGCGAACTTGGCTGCAGCCATCGCCAGCCTGCGAAGCCTGGGTGAGGTGACTTCAGTCTCGTCTCTTTACGAAACTGAGCCAGTCGGCTTTACCGCCCAGCCTTGGTTTCTGAATTGCGCCGTCAAGCTGATGACAGACAAAACGCCGAAGCAACTGCTCGCTGACATTCTCGACTTGGAGCAAAAGATGGGTCGGGTGCGCGCGCAGAAAAACGGTCCCCGCATCATTGATGTCGACATTCTGTTGTTTGGAGAGTCAATTGTTGAAACCAAGGGATTGACCGTTCCGCATCCGGCCATGCATCAACGCCGTTTTGTGCTGGAACCCCTGGCTGAAATCGCTCCTGAGCTCCGACATCCTGTGCTTAACCGCACCATCCGCCAACTGAGAGACGCGTTGCCGCCGGGGCAAGCTGTGCGCAAGCTCGCTAAAGCCTAGCCGCGGATTTGTGCGGATGAGTTCCGACTACGCCGGCATAGGTTAGGACCAGATCAGAATTCGAAGCGAAGCATGAGTTGAATCTGCCGGGGCAGGCCTGTGCCGGTGTTCGGGGAAGCGGCGTTGTCGTTGTTATTGTTGAAATTGTTGGTCGTCGTGATTTGACCTAGCACGTTGACTGGTTGGAGTATCCATTGGTTGGGTATCGGGTTCATCTGGCTGTCTGTCGCTTGCTGATAATTGAAAGCAAGATTGTCAGTGCTAGGATCACCGAATTGAGTGTGATTAAGAATGTTGAACGCTTGTACACCGAATTCTACGGAAACACGCTCACTGATTTTGGTTTCCTTCGTGAGTGCGATGTCAATCTGCCAAGAGTTGAGCGCCCGTACGAGACCGTTGGGAGCGTTGCCAAATCGGCTTACAAGTCCACAGGTGTTCGTGCATACGCCGGTGCCGGGGTCGTCCGCACCTGTAGGGTCAATCGGCGGCGGGGCGAAGGCGGCAGGATTAATTGGGATCGTGTGATTGTGCACCCCTCCGGGTAAGAACAAAGGAACTCCGGGAACCAGATCTGGTCTTTGCGTGGTTTGGTCGTTGCCGTCGGGGAGTTGCGAGGGGTTGATGTTCATCGTCACCGTCAACGGATGGCCGGTATGCCACAGACCGATGCTGCTGAATTTCCAGCCACCAACAAACTTCTTCAAGACCCCTCCATCGTTCAGAAAGCGTTTGCCGTTCCCAAACGGCAGTTCGTACACCGTATTTACCGTCAGATTGTGGCGAATATCGAAGACGCTGGGCCCTTTGTCGCACTGCAGGCAATTAACATTCTCCGGTCCGTTTGATTCTCCACCTCCCACCGACCCATCATTGATGGAATGCGACCAGGTGTAGCGGCTCTGGAAAGATAAACCGTTGGTGAAACGGCGATCCAGCCCGACCAGAAGAGCGTGGTATGTGCTTGAGCCGATATCAGACTTGAAGTCCACTGAACCGTAAGGGTCCCCGCCGGGATAATATTGGTCAAGAGGCCGCTGGCAAATAATATTGCCGTTAGCGTCAGTCCCCTGCGGTTTTGTGGCGCAAAAGTTCACCCCTCCGCGGGAAAACAGCCTCACCCCACGGGAGCCAAGGTAATGGACCGACATCACAAACTTTGCCGGCAATTCGTTTTCAACCGATAAACCCCAGGTCTCCGCATAAAGGTCGCGTCGCCCATGGCGTTGCAAGGCCCGAGGTTGCTGCTGTGTTCCAACGGCCAACCCACTCAGGTTTGGGATCTCCTGCTGAAAAGCAGGCAAGAGTGGCGTGCCTGGACCTGATGGATCGAAGTTAGCGAAGGCCGTGAATCTATCGCTCTCTAGGCCGGCGTTCAAATCGTCATTCTGGGCCGCCCCGTGATAAATTCCGAAACCCGAACGAATAACTGTTTTTCCGTGGAACCGGTCAGGAGCCCAGGCAAGGCTGATCCGCGGGTCGAAGTTCTTATAGTTGGGGTTATAAAGCTGGGGATTTTTTGGGCATGGGGCAGTGTTGATGGGAGTTGGAATGGGCGTCGGAAGACTATTCCGCCAGGTCGAACCAGAGCCGAAGCAGACTCCATGGAATTCGCTGACGTCGAAGACTGTTGTCCGATTGTCGGCCTCGTGAGCCACTCCGTAATACTCCCAGCGCAGTCCTAGGTTGAGCGTGAAATTCGGGGCCACCTTCCATTCATCCTGGAAATAGGGGAGGTAGAAAGTGCGCCGATACTTATGGCAGCACCACGGAGCGGTGAAGGAAATCCCGTAAAGGCTGGCTGTTTCGAAGCCCGCGTCCGAATTACCAAAATTGAGTATATTGTCGGCAGTTTTGCCCTGATTCAGTCGGACCCTGCGGATCTCCATTCCCGTCTTGAAGGTGTGGCGGCCGTGAACCCAAGTCAAATTGTCGATCACTCCATAAGTCGTGCCCACTTCGTGATCTGCATTGATGTCGTTGATCGTCACCCAGCTGGCCGTCTGGATGGAGTAATCCAGAGGGCCCGCCTGCGGGTTGATGAATGGCGCCCGGTTCACAAAAACCTTGGCTTCGTTCAGAAGATGGGAGGAAATAGTTCGCTGCAGAGCGAGGAAGTAGTTCGCCGGGTGATTGATGGTTTGAACGAGATCGTAGGGAAGGGCCATACTGCCGTTGGTGCCGCTTACCAAGCTAATGTCTCGCTGCGCACGCCCATATAAAGTGGTTTTTTCGTTGATATGGTAGTCGATGCGTGCCAGCCAGGTGTCTTCGTGAACCGTGGTTGGCGCTGGAGCCGTAAGCTGGTCGGTGTTTTGACTAACATTGCTGAAGGCCGCCTCGGGATAGACATGTAGGGGACTGCAGCCTCCGATTGAACCGGTCGACGCCCTCCACGGGAAGGCCTGCAAGATGGAACACATCTGCGGCGACTGGGCCAAGGTTGCCTGTTGAGCGACTGGGGAAGGCACGGCCACCTGGTTGGTCGTCGCAGCATACTGACGAAGACCTTCGTAGTTGACGAAAAAGAATAGCTTCTGCTTGACGATGGGGCCACCGAGGGACAGTCCGTACTGACCGAAGCGGAAAGGGGGAATAGCCGGATTCCCGTTGATGTCGAAGTCGTTAAAGTTGCGGGCATCAAATGCGGAATTTCTTAAGTAGCCAAACAATGATCCGTGCAACTCGTTGGTGCCGGACTTCGTGACCACGTCCACCTGGCCACCAGACTGGGTACCATATTCCGCATCGTACAAGGCACTGTTGACGCGGTATTCCTCGATTGCGTCCTGAGAAATCTGCAGACGTGTTTGCGATTTCTGGGCCTGTTCCTGAATGCCGCCGGCGTCGACGCCATCGATCTGAAAGTTGTTATCGTCGCGGGCGCGCCCGGCAAAGCGAATAGTGCGCTGATCGCCGCCGCCGTCATCCTGCGCGAAAGGCGCAAGCAACGTGAAACTCGCCCAGTCGCGTCCATTGTTAGGAAGGTTAGCGATTTGCTCGCTGTTTATCACTGTCGCCGCTTCGGCGGAACTGCGTTCCGAGGGAGCCACGGATGCCTCTACCTGGACTTTTTCTGCAATCGCGCCAACTTCCAGCCTAGTATCCAGCGTCCGCGTTTGGCCGACCTGCAATATGACGTCTTCAATCACCTTTGTCTTGAAACCTTCGTTGGTAATCGACACCGTGTAGCGGCCCACAGCCAAGCCAGGAAAGCGGTAGTATCCTCTCGAATTGGCGCGCTGTTCCTGAGTGATGCCAGTATCCACCGCCACCGTTTTCACGCTGGCTCCGACGATGGCCGCTCCAGTTGGATCGGTAACCGTGCCTTCGAGCACGGCGCGATCGATCTGCGAGAGCACGGTCCCTGTGGTCATCGTCAACACAGCTAGGATCAAAATGATCCATTGAGAGAAGCCGAAGAAGGAGGTCGCGTGAGACGAATGCCTTAGTCGCATAAGAGCTCCTGATTCAGATCTAGGCGGTTTCTGCCGCCGAGCGGGTCGTGGCGAACTGGCACGGATTGAGTTATTCGGCTACACGGGTGGCGTTGTTGGAGCCTTGCAGGGGATGCTAAGAAGCCGAAGTTAAAATGGTGTTGAGTTTTGATGAAAAGCGCGTGAATTTTTTTCCACAGAACCAACCGGGTAGACACAAAGCAGGTAGACACAAAGAAAGAACAGAAGCCTTGGCTTCGTCATGAGACGTAATCTTAAATCCGCGGCACAACAGTCCGCCTAGCCTTGAAGAGTGATGTTGAAAGATAATAGTTCGGTTCGCCCCAAGTGCCCGATATTGGAAGCAGGGCTGACCCCACCTCGGGCTTCCGCCGGGCCAGCTCAGGAGTCTTAGTTCCGGCAATAGGTAATTCTTTGCAGAGGTGTTGGTCATGAAGCACTGGGTTCCCCTCCTCATTCTTGCCAGCTGCGCGATCCCAACTGCCCAAATTTCCTCGTCGACGCCGGCCGCCGGGCAGGCTGCGAGTCACGACTATGATCTGACTGTGCCAGCCAGTCAGGCGTGGACTGACACCAACATTGAGCTGCATGCCGGCGATCTACTACAGATTTCCGCCGCATCGCCGGGCGACTCCAACCGGAGCGCGGCTGTTTGCGATCCTCGTGGCGCGAGCAATAATTCTTCCCAAACGAGCAACTTGCCCGTACCCTCCACTGCTCCCGGAGCTCTGATTGGCAAGCTTCACGCGCAAGGGGCCGAGGCATTCTTGGTTGGTCAGAAGAAGGAGATGAAAGTAGAGGAAGCCGGGCATCTCTATCTGGGAGCGAATGCGGACGGAAAGCCTGGATGTGCAGGCAGCTTTGCCGTGAAAGTACACTTAGTTTCTTCGCAATCAACGGCTGATTCATCGGGTCCCCCAGCCTCTCGCGGCGCAGAGGCGAAAGCCAAACTCGCGGCTGCCGCTGAAACCTGGTTGGCAGGGCAATTCGGCACACAGAACGCAGCGGGTTCAAATGCCACGTCTGGAAATGCCCCTGCAGCGGCAGCTCCGGTGCTGCAGCTTTCCACGGCTTCGCTGGATCCACAGCTGCAAAAAGCAATCGACCACCTGCCGCGGCGGGTCAATGACCAGTTCCAGCATCTCGGAGACATGGTGAATTTCGTCATCGTTGGTTCTCAACAAAAGGTTCAGGACGCGTTGCAGGCTGCCAACTGGCTTGTGGCGGACAAGACGAAAACCAACGCTGTAGTTAATGCGATCCTCTTGACCAAAGAAGATCATGATTACCTCCAGATGCCCATGAGTGAGCTGTATCTGTTTGGGCGAGTTCAGGACTTCGGATACGAACTGGCCGATGCTTACGCGATGGTTGCCACCCGCCACCACTTCCGCTTGTGGAAGGCGCCATTCGAATTGAATGGGCAACAGGTCTGGGTCGGGGCGGGAACGCACGACATCGGCTTTGAAAAAGATCAGCGCAACGGAAGCGTGACTCACAAAATCGACCCTGCGGTCGACGGTGAGCGCGATCACATCGGCGAGACTTTGCAGAAGACAGGCAAGATCAAGAGTCTCACTTACTATCTGCCACCGGATCCGGTGCAGGATGCCCGGAACGCAACTGGCGGTGGCTACCGCTCGGACGGACGCATCCTGGTGATTTCGGTGCAGTAGGGTTGCTGCTATCTGCGCACCAGGACTGGACGCTTGTTACAGGGGAAGACCCTGGCGTCGGCCTGGAGACTCCGTGATGTTACATCCGCTCCGCCGTTACCGAGATGGGCACTCCGTTGCTCAGCGAGTCGAACACCGGGGAATGTTCAGGTCCCAGTTGGCCGATCTCCTGCAACTCACTGTCTGACACGTCGGCTTTTATCTTGAAGTTGACCCGGATTCCCTGGTAGCCGTTGCGAACGTTCTTGTCGAGTTGAAGAAATCCGTGCAGGTCAATATCACCTTCCAAGGAAGACTCGACTTCTGCGATCTGAATGCCGCGTGCCGCTGCGTGATAGACCATGGACGTAGTCAAACAGGATGCCAACGCATGGAGCAGATATTCGACGGGGTTGGCAGCCATATCCTTGCCGAGCAGAATCGGAGGCTCATCAGCCTCCAGCACAAACGGCTTTGACCGCAATTGCTCTTGGCCGGAACCGTAGAACGTGTCCGCAACCGAGCTACTTTGGCCGGCACCCACCCATTGATTGCGAATGCAAAACTTGAATTTCGCGATAGACGGCGTGGCCTTGATGGCATCGACGGTCTTAAACAGGTGGTCGACCGCAACTCCGTTGACGATCTTTTCAAGCCTCTCATTGGTTGCCAATCCGGGGTTCTTCATTTGCTTCTCCTTGTTGTTATGTATGTTCTTTAGATACACGACCTCATTGTTCCCCAACAGTTCAGATTCTCAGAACGGAAAAAAAAGACGATCGTGACGCCCTATCTGCCGCTACACTCAACCATTCCGACATCTGCAAGATTGATGAGTTCGCATGTACCCCACCCTTTTCCGACAGATGAAAATGGATGGGGCGCCCTCTCTCTCGCTCGCTAGGGCTATTTCACCTCGACCTTTACGCGCATCCAAGGATGGATGCAGCACTGAAAACGATGTTCACCTTTTGACAGACGCGTGACCTCGAGATGACTGCCTTGAAGGATTCGAGTTCTGGCCACCTTGACCTTCGAAAACCCACCGGAACATTCGGGAACCGTCTCCTCTCCGGGGGCGTTGAGCCCCGTTATAAAACCGCCCCCGAAGTGCGCCACCTCAGTGAAAGTGTGGGGTTCACCGCCCTGGTCGACTACGCTGATTTCTGTTCCTTCATTGACCCTGAGTATGTCAGGTTCGAAGTCCCAACCCCGGTCCGGAGTTCCGGCGGCCGCTTTGGCAAATAAATCGGACAAGGTTGTGAATGCTCCAAGCGTGACGTTCCGGCAGAAATCGGGCCCAAGCGCGGCATTAAAGGTACTCGGATCGCATTCGTCTAAGGCCACAACCTGCGCGAGACGCGGCTGATGTCCTTGCAACGCCTGTTCTTGCGCAAGCGCCTGTGTCGCGCCAGCGGACACCAAACAGCTGGCCAATAACCCGAACCTTGCGAGGGGACTTATTGCTAGCGCTGTCATTCTGTTTCTCCAACCTGGCTCCCACTTTTGCGCTTTGATTCTGATCTTGAGCTTCATAAGATTCTCCTTCTAGTTTTGTGTAGAAACCGGCTACTTCTGAGTTCGCATCCAGGAAAGTCTTTGCTGATTCCCCGGTTGCGAGTTTTTCTGCTGCGCCAGACTTGCAAAGCTGTTTTCCCATGCCCTCTGTATGTAACGGCGAAAAACACTGGCGGATTTGATCATCGGAGGAGAAATTACTTTAAGAATGGGAAACTCGGAGCCTTCCCGTTTCCAGAGTTTGACAGGCGAAACGGGAAGGAATAGGCTACCCAGCCAGTGCTTCCCGCGCGCTAGGTGCGAATCTGTTGGCGCATCCCCCTCCGAGTCAGGTCACAAAGCTGCTGCAGGGCTGGCGGGCTGGCGACCCCCGGGCCTTAGACGCGCTCCTACCCTTGGTCTATGACGAACTGCGCCGCCTGGCTCACTACCACTTGCGAAATGAGCGCCCCAACCATACTCTGCAAAGCACAGCGCTAGTGCATGAGGCTTATTTTCGACTGGTTGGCCAGGACTTCCCGGAGTGGAAGAGTCGTGCGCATTTTTTCGCAATCGCGGCCCAACTTATGCGCCAGGTCCTGGTGGACTATGCTCGCCGCCAACGCGCCTCCAAACGTGGCGGTGGCATCTGCACGCTCCCACTGGATGACGCCGTAGCCCTGCCCCAAAGCAAAGACGTGGATGTCCTCGCGCTCGACGATGCGCTCAATGCCCTTGCAGAGCTCGATCCACGGCAGACTCGCGTAGTGGAGTTGCGTTTCTTTGCCGGTCTTTCGTTGGAGGAAATTTCCGAGGTGACGGAGATCGCGACCGCCACGGTGCAGCGTGACTGGACTGCGGCCCGTGCCTGGCTATATAGGGAGATTTCACGGAGAGCCAGGACATGAGTTCGGAGCACTGGGACCGCATCAAGGAAATACTGGAGCAAGCGCTGCGGCTGGCGCCCGCAGAACGACAAGCCTATCTTGACTCAGCGTGTCGAACGGATGTCGATCTGCGCAGCGAAGTTGAGTCTTTGATTGCTTCTCACGGGGAGGCGGGAAGCCAGTTTTTGGCTGCAGCCGCAGCGGATGTTCTGCAAATGGCTTCGCCGCGTGCTCTCGCGACTGGAACGAAGCTCGGCCCTTATGAAATTATCGAGCTGCTGGGTGCCGGCGGGATGGGCGAGGTTTACCGGGCGCGGGACGTGCGCCTGGACCGCTGTGTTGCGATCAAGATTCTGCCTCCCGCACTCTCTGCCGACAGTGATCGGCTGCGGCGCTTCGAGCAGGAAGCGCGTTCCGCATCTGCTCTTAACCACCCCAATATCGTTATCATCTACGCCCTGGGACTACACGATTCCACTCACTACATTGCAATGGAGCTGGTGCAGGGCAAGACGCTGCGCGAGCTGCTTGCTGCCGGACCACTGCCGGTACGAAAAGCAATTGAGATTGCCGCGCAAGTAGCCGAGGGCCTGGCCAAGGCGCATGAAGCAGGCATCACGCACAGGGACTTGAAGCCCGAAAACCTGATCATCTCTGATGACGGAGTTGTCAAGATCCTCGACTTTGGGCTGGCGAAGCTCACACTACCCAGCGGAGAGCTGACGGATATGAGCGCTACGCTCGCATGCCAGACCCTGCCGGGCCTGATCATGGGAACGGTGGAATATATGTCGCCGGAGCAAGCCAGCGGCCGTCGGCTGGATTTCCATTCAGACCAGTTCTCATTCGGCTTGGTGCTCTACGAAATGGTGACCGGAAAGCGAGCTTTTCAGGGAAGCACACCAACAGAGATGCTGGCGGCCATTCTCCGGGATCAGCCCGAACCGATCGGAATGCAAAACCCCGATGCCCCAGCTCCGCTAGTTTGGGCCATCGAGAGGTGCCTGACGAAGGAGCCCGATAAGCGTTACGTTTCTACCCGAGATCTTGCCCGGGAACTTGCGGCCATACGCGATCGCTTCTCGGAAAAGCCAGTAAAACAGGTGGAGACGCGCCCGGCGAATCTTCCTGTGCAGCGGACTGGGTTTGTGGGGCGGGAGAAGGAAGTAGCAGCTGCCAAAGAACTGCTGCTGCGCCCGGATGTGCGCCTGGTAACAGTCACCGGTCCGGGAGGAATCGGCAAAACGCGCCTTGCTGTGCATGTGGCCAGTAGCCTTGTCGAGTTCTTTCCGGGTGGCATTCATTTTGTTCCGCTGTCCCCGGTAATCGATCCGGGCTTGATCGCTTCTGTGATCGTTCAAACATTGGGGATCCGGGAGGCGGGAGGCCAGCCACCGCTCGAAGTGCTCAAGCAGAATCTGCAGGATTCGTCGCGCGCACCGATCCTCCTTCTGCTGGACAATTTCGAGCACCTGATTCACGCAGCACCCACCGTGGCGGAACTGCTGACGATGGGTCCCAATCTTAAAATCATGGTAACGAGTCGCGCAGCACTGCACGTGTACGGAGAACATGAATTTCCGGTGCCGCCGCTTGCGATGCCGGATTCGCTGGCGGTGCCTCCAGTCGACGTCCTGTCGCAATATCCAGCCGTCGCGCTGTTCGTACAGCGCGCGGTCGCGGTCAAGCCGGATTTTGAACTCAACCGAGAAAACGCAGCCATCGTCACCGAGATTTGCGCCCGGTTGGATGGTCTGCCGCTCGCGATCGAGCTCGCCGCCGCCCGAGTCAAGGTTCTTTCCCCTTCTTCGATGCGGACACGCCTGGCGAGCCGGTTGCAGCTATTGACAGGCGGAGCGCGGGACCTGCCGCAGCGGCAGCAGACGCTTCGCGCCGCCATCGATTGGAGCTACGATCTGCTGAGCCCCGCCGAGCAGAAACTCCTCCGAAGATTATCGGTGTTCGTGGGCGGATGCACGCTGGAAGGCGTGGAAGCTGTGTGCGACACCAAGAGCGATCTCGAGTTAGACCTTCTCGACGGTATGTCATCTCTGGTGGACAAAAGCCTGGTGCAGCACTTCGAGCAAGCCAAAAGCGAATCGCGGTTCGTGATGCTGGAGACGATTCGCGAGTACGCTCTGGAAAAACTGGCGGCAAGTGGAGAGAAACCGCTGACGAAACGCGCCCATGCCGCCTACTGCCTGGTGCTGGCAGAAGAAGAGGCTGCGGAGCAGAGCGGTGCGGAGGGGACGGAATGGCTGGAACACTTCGGGTTGGAACACGACAATTTTCTTGCCGGTCTTGATTGGCTCACAGAAACCGGAGATGCGGACTGGGGCCTGCGTCTCGGGACCGCCCTGTTTCGCTTTTGGGAGACGCGCGAATACCTCGCTGAAGGCAGGGGCCGACTGGGGAAGCTGCTGAAACTTCCGGGAGCGGCAGCCCCAACGAAAACTCGTGCACGTGCGCTTTTTGCTGCGGGCGTGCTCGCGGCCGAGCAAGGGGATTACGTCTCGGCGGATGCGCTCCTTCGGGAAAGTCTCGACATCTCGCGTGAGTTGCGTGATCAGCAGGGTGCCGCTGTCTCTCTGAACGCGCTGGCGGTCAATGCTCGGGACCGAGGTGACTTCGCAACTGCGCGCTCACTATTCGAAGATAGCTTAGCGCTATGGAGAGAACTGGGCGACCAGAAAGCTGTGGCTCGTTCCCTCAGCAACTTGGCTAGTGTCGTCAAAATGCAGGGTGACTATGCTAGCGCACGCTCCTTGTATGGGGAGTGTCTCTTGATCTTCCAGGGACTGGGAGACCGGACGGGCGTCGCGTGGTCGATGAACAATCAGGGAGATGTTGCGCATGACCAGGGGGACTCCGCAACGGCGCGGACGTTGTACGAGGGGGCCCTGTCAATTTTTCGGGAACTGGGTGATCGCTGGGGCATTGCAGGCACGCTTGCTGATCTGGGGAGCTTGGCGAGAGAGCAGGGGAATTGCGCCTCAGCGCGTTCTCTTTACCGGGAAAGCATAAAAGTGTTCCGGGAACTGGAACATAAACGCGGAATTGCGCGCCTGCTGGAGTGTTTCGCGTGCTCAGCGGCGGTTGAGCAGGAAGCAGAGCGTTCGCTGCGGCTGGCGGGCGCGGCAGCTGCGCTGCGCCAAAATATTGGCGCGCCGCTCACGATGGCAGAACAAGCCAAACTGGAGGGAAGTTTGCAGGCTGCGCGGCAAGCGTTGACTAACACGGCAGGGACAACAGCCTGGTTAGAAGGTTGGGCTTTGCCCGTCGAGAAAGCCATTGATGAGGTGTTGATGCCCGAGACTGCATCTCGCTCGGATCAAGGCATCGGGGTCCGGAACGGCTGACGTGATTCGGAGACCCAGAAGACTCAGCCAGGACTTACTCCGCGCTTGCCGGGTCGATAAGGCGGCGCACCGCGGAGACGCGATTGGCAGGAAGGCCCACGCGCTTGGCATGTTCTTTGATGGTCGCCTCGTCCGGGGCGAGGTAGACGCAGTACACCTTGTCGCCAGTTACGTAGCTATGCAGCCACTGAATCTCGGGACCCATTTCCTTCAGAACGTTGACCGACTTTTGCGAGATTTCCCGCAACTGAGCATCGGACAGACTTCCAGCTCCCGGGACTTCCCGCTCGATGACGAATTTAGGCACGAGCATCCCTCTGATGCGCACAGATGCTAGCATGCAGATGGAGCGGCTTCAAGACGGCTGGGCCCGAAGGTAGTGGTGCAGTTTGATTTGTCATCCTGGAGCAAGCGCTCTTTGCGCCGCGAAAGCCTGGCCTGAGCGCAGTCGAGGGCAATCTGGGCGAGCGGTGCGAGTCGTCGCGTTCTTTGCGAGGCAATATCGCACGCTTGGCTCGCTTCCTTGTCAAACTGCACCAATACCTGGCCGAAGCTGTCCCGGTCACCGGAGAGTCGCCAACTAACATAACGAACGAGGTCGCAATGGATCTTCGAACGCTTCAGAAGCCGCTGAAAGAGCAATACCGCAATGACCCTAATGCCTCGCAAATCACGCTGCGGGCGAAGGGCGGGCAGACGGATGTCCCAACTACCTGTTCGGTCGATATCGGACGGGCCATCTACCAAGCCGAAGCTCACAAGGGAGTCGGCGGCGCCGGTACCGGTGCCTGTTCCGGCGACCTTTTACTTGGGGCTCTGGCGGCTTGTGCGCAGATCACGTGTCAGATGGTGGCCGCGGCCATGGGCATCGCAACCGAACGCATTGAGGTCACGGTGGAGGGAGACTTGGATCTCCGAGGTACGCTTGGCCTTTCAAAAGACGTGCGCGTCGGCTTTGACAGCATTCATCTTCAGTTTGACATTGCCGCCCCTAAGGCAACTCTGGAACAACTGCGCGCATTGCGCGAAAAAACAGAACAGTATTGCGTGGTGATGCAGACCTTAATACGGCCGCCGAAGCTCCAATCCGAATGGGTTGGTCAGGATTGAACACTCGACCGCAGATTTGAATTTATCGAGCAGCTCACAGTTGCCTGTTTGGCAAGTATCCGTCCAGAATCTTGCCGTGAGAACGAAAGGCCAACCTCCGCTCTTAGCCAATGCTTGAAAAAATATCCGGTCCCTGTCGATTTCGTCATCCCTCGTTCGACAAACAAGTAGAAGCAAGAAGAAAGGCCAGAGGAGGCCGATATGGCGAGGCAGCGGACAACCTTTCGAAGTTCCCAGTCAATCACAGGAGCAGTCCTCGTGGGGTCGGGGATGTTTATTCTCTATGAGAACCTGGTTGTCTCGGTTGCGTGGTTGCGTCACGTCCTCGGCGCTAACAGTTCTGAAGCACTAGGGGTTTTGCCCGCCGTTATCCTGACGGTCTCGCAAGTTTTGCAAGCCCATGCCGCCAATCACCAGCGCTTTCTACAGGCTTTCTTTCAGCACATGTTGGCCGCATCCTGGCCGTTGCTGCTCGTCACAGTTGGAATGGCATTATCGCGGGATATCTTCACGGACAATGTCAACACAGCTCACAAAAAAGACCGTGCACTTGTCGATCTGACTGCCAGTCGTTCGACATTCAGGTAGAGATCGGCGAATCTCAAATTCAAAAGGAGAAATGAAAATGAGAGTCATGGTGATAGTCAAGGCCAACAAGGACTCAGAAGCAGGCGTGATGCCGAAGCAAAAGCTGCTTGCGGAAATGGGAAAGTTCAACGAAGAGCTGGCAAAGGCCGGTGTCCTGCTCGCTGGTGACGGGCTCCATCCCAGCTCCAAAGGCAAGCGCGTCCGGTTTTCGGGAGAGAAGCGCACTGTGATTGACGGGCCTTTCGCCGAGACCAAGGAGTTGGTCGCTGGCTTCTGGCTCTGGCGGGTGAAGTCAATGGAAGAGGCGGTCGAGTGGCTCAAACGCTGCCCCAATCCTCACGAGGGAGAAGCCGAGATTGAAATTCGCCCGCTCTTTGAGGTGGAAGACTTCGGTTCCGAACTATCACCGGAGCTCAGGAAGCGGGAGAAGCAACTGCGCACCGAGGTGGCCGCGAAGAAGTAGTCGCGGCCACCCGCTACTTGTCCCCAGTGGGAATAATGCCGGCGTTTTCGATCATGAGAATCACAGTGCGCCGTGGGGCTCTGGTGCGGTGTAGCACTCCTTTAGACACAACAAAGCCCTGCCGGGGAGAGAGTTCAACAGTTCGCTCCTCCAAGTCGATTAGCAATTTGCCCTCAACCACATAAAAAAACTCGTCGTCGTTATCATGCTTGTGCCAGTGGTACTCACCTTCAATCACTCCTAATCGCACCACCGAAGCATTGACCTGGCACAGCGTCTGGTTGTACCACTTGTGAGGTGCCGCATCCGAGAGCGCCTTCTCATCGATCAGCTCTAAATGCTGATGCAACACATTGAGGCGAGTATCGTACGGATATTGTATTGGTGCGCTCACTTGATTTTCTCCTTTTCGCTCAAAGAGTTTCGGAAATCGCATCTCTGATAGCTTTAATTGCTTTCTCGTCTCGTTTGTAAAACGTCCACTTCCTGGTGCGCTTGCTTCTGAGGAAGCCCGCCTCCGAGAGAATCTTCAGGTGTTGGGTGACAGCCGGCTGGCTTACCCGTAACTTACGTGCAATGAGCAGGCCGCAGACGCCGTCCTTGACCAGATCTCCGTCACGCTGCGGCGGGAAGTGTTGCTTGGGCTGCTTCAACCACTCCAAGATTTGCAGCCGCCGCTCGTTGCCGAGGGCCCGGACCGACTTCATTATAGTCATTTTATCAATTAATAATTTGATGAATTGATAATGCCAGAAAACACGTCGAATTACAAGTTCTGTGCGGGGGGCTGGCACGCGTCTAGGCGCCGGAGAAGATGCCTGGATCAAAGGGTATTTACTTCGCGGGAGAAACCCTTGTTCACCCTCCGTCTCTCTGTATTTCAGAGCCAGAACTTCATTTGCGGCCAGAGATCTTGCAGCGAGGAGAATTTTTTGCCTCGGCACAGGAAGATAGGACGATGATATTCGTAGGGCATCGCGTAGGCTTGAGTTGTCTCCGCAACTTGAGTCACGCTGTCGTACATTCCATCGAGTACAGCCGGCGGTTTGCCGATGAAGATCATGCAATCCCCGCTGTAGGGAGCGGGACCCCAAAACCAGTAACTCTGGTGACCGCTGATGGCATGAGGTAGTCCGAGTCGCGGTCCGAAGTGGTCAATCGCTGCCGCTTCGCCATAATTCCTACCATAGATTCCGCAGGATTCACGCTGACCGGTGGGAATCGAGTGGTAAACCTTCGCGACGGTTGCCGCCAGTTCCGGCCAACCAAACATATCGGCGTATTGCTGGGGCAGCTCGTTCACTGCGACGGTTTCTGTTCGTTCTGGCACGGCATGCAAAGCGTGCTCGTAAGCAATGAATTTCTCCACCGGCATCATAGGCATCGCGAACGGCCAACCGATGGCAGCGCGTACGAACACGATGATTGCAAAGGCTGGTTTGACCGCCGACTGCACTAAATGCGGTGTTTGCGCGAACCAGGATTCGATAGCCACGCTGCCAGCGGCAAACAGCATCGGATACACCGGGGTCAAATAGTAGGTCTTCCCCTTTAAGACAATGAAAAGTATGAAGGAAAAGATCCAGGTCCAACCCAGCGCGCGGAATCCCTTCCCACCCTTCAGGAGCAAACACCAGATTAGTCCAGGTACCCATAACAGCACGGTAAGCATACCGAGGGAATCGAGATTCGATTTCAAATACGGCCAAGGCCCCAGAACGATGTTCTTGTCGCTCTTGGCAATATTGGAGAGCAGTTCGTAGGTTGCCCAGTAATGGGTGTACTCCCAAATGATATTGGGCAGAGCGATCAAGAACGCTATCACCGCGCCATACCACGGCCAGCGGGTCAGCAAGAGATTTCTCTGTGGCGAGACTGCAATGCCCGCGAAGAACGCGATCAGAAAAAACAGCATGGCGTGCTTGCCTTGCAGGGCCAATCCCGCAAACAGACCGAAGAGCAGCCATAGCCTCTGGCTTTCTCCAGCGAAAATCCGCGCCGCTACCCAGGCGCAGGCAGCCCAACCCAGGGTCATGAACATGTCGGTATTGAGCCATGTACCAAAGTATTGCGGCGCTCCGAAAACACAAAGGCAGGTGAGGAATTGCGCATAGCGGCCGCCTCCCATCACGCGAGCGGTCAGACCGGTCAGAATCAATTGCGCAACCGCAAAGAGGATCGGGACGAATCGGATGGCAAACAGCGTATCTCCAAGAATCTTTTGAGACGCCCACGCGATGAACGGTGTTCCGGGAGGATGATCCACGTAGCCCCAGGCCAGATGCTTTCCGCAAGCAATGAAGTAGAGCTCGTCACGGAAGAATCCGTAGCCCTTGTAAAACACCAGATGCACCACAAGAGCGACCAGAGCGAATCCACCGAGGAGAAACCAATCACCTCGGCTGGACGGGTGGAGCTGCGAAGTCTCCGCAGAGGACTTTGTCGTTACCTCCTGCTGCTGTTCGGTTCTCATGGACGCTTGCCGCAAATTATAGCTTCACGGTGAGCGAGGACCACTGGCACATCTACTTTCGCGATGAATTATCATGCCTGCTGCAAGGCAAGCGTTGACGACCTGAAAACTCCCCATGAAAAATCTCGGAATTCTCCTCTCCGGCCGCGGCTCGAATTTTGAAGCCATCGCGAAGAACGTTGCCTCTGGAAACATCCCCAATGCTCGCATAGCCGTTGTAATCTCGAACAAGGCTGACGCCGGTGGCATCGAGACTGCCCGCCGGCTCGGACTGGCCGCACTGATAATCCGTTCGCAGGGCAAACAGCGGGAAGAACACGATCGCGAAGTGGTGGCCGCCCTGCAGGAGCACAAAGTCGATCTTGTATGCCTCGCCGGATACATGCGCTTGCTCTCACCCTGGTTCGTGCAACAGTTCCCGCGCCGGATTCTCAACATCCATCCCTCGCTTCTCCCCGCGTTCCCCGGATTGGAAGCGCAGGAGCAAGCCTTCGCCTACGGCGTAAAAGTGGCCGGCTGCAGCGTGCATTTTGTCGATGAAGAACTCGACCACGGCGCCATCATCGTGCAGAAGGCTGTGCCAGTGCTCGACACCGACAACGAGCACTCGCTGGCCGCGCGCATTCTGGAGCAGGAACACGTTGCCTATTCCGAGGCGATCAAGATCGTGCTGCAGGGAAAGTTTGATGTGGTGGGGAGAAAGCTCGTGACGAAGATCACAGCGAAATAGCAACAAATCCGCTACTCTCGAATTGCAGAATTTACGAATTGACGAATTGAAATAAGCTGAGCACCGCATGAAGCCTGCCGAGGAACTTAAGCTGCGAACAAAGAAGTTCGCGCTGCGAATTGTCAAGGTTTTCCAGGCATTACCTCGCTCTGAGGATGCACGCACGTTGGGAAGACAATTGCTTAGATCCGGCACTTCCGTTGCGGCCAACTATCGTGCTGTCTGTCGTTCCCGATCTAAAGCGGAGTTTGTGGCCCGACTCGGCATAGTCGTCGAGGAGATCGACGAAACTGTTTTCTGGCTCGAGCTCCTGGTCGACTCTGGAATCGTCTCAGCCGTCCGATTGGACAATCTGCTGCGCGAAGCAAATGAACTTCTTGCGATTTTCGTCAGCTCACAACTTACCTCAAAGGGCATCGGATCCAATTCGACAATCTGTAAATCCGTCAATTCGACAATCTAAATGGCGATCATCGGTATAATTTCACGACAATGCCTACTTTCGCCCCCGTTGACGAACAACTGGCTTACATTAAAAAAGGTTCCGCGGAGATCATCCGAGAAGCCGACCTGGGTTCGAGGCTGGAAAAATCGCGTGCCTCGGGCAAGCCTATTCGCGTTAAAGCTGGCTTCGATCCCACCGCGCCCGACTTGCATCTCGGTCACACCGTCCTGCTGCGCAAGCTCAAGCACTTTCAGGACCTCGGCCACACGGTCATTTTTTTAATCGGCGATTTCACCGGCATGATCGGCGATCCTACCGGCCGCTCCGCCACTCGTCCGCCACTCAGCGCCGAAGAAATCATGAGGAACGCCAAGACTTACATGGCGCAGGTATGGAAGATTCTCGCCCAGGCTAAGACCGAAGTTCGCTTCAACAGCGAGTGGTTTGACAAGCTAAAGCCGGCAGACTGGATTCGTCTGACCGCCAAGTTCACCGTCTCGCAGATGCTCGAACGCGAAGACTTCCACAGACGCTTTCTCGAAGAGAAGCCGATTGCCCTGCACGAATTGCTTTATCCGCTGGCTCAGGGATACGACTCCGTGGCCCTCCAGGCCGATGTTGAGCTCGGCGGCACCGACCAGAAGTTCAACTTGCTCGTTGGTCGCGAACTGCAGCGCTCCTACGGCCAGGAATCGCAAGTGGTGCTGACCACGCCCATTCTCGAAGGGCTCGACGGCGTACAGAAAATGTCGAAATCGCTAGGTAATGCGATCGGGATCCAGGAGCCACCACTGGAGATGTATGGCAAGATCATGTCGATTTCCGACCGGATGATGTGGAGATACTACGAGCTGCTGACGGATGTCCAGCTTCCAGAAATCGAAAAGATGAAGAGTGAAGCACATCCGATGGAGGCGAAGAAGAACCTCGCACGCACGATTGTGACCGACTTCCACTCCGCGGACGCGGCGGCGAAAGCAGGAGAGGATTGGGCCAAGCAGTTCCAGAAGGATGAAGTGCCAGAAAATGTAGAGGAGGTCGAGGTCCGGCACGCCGACGTCTACTCGGATGCCGGGGAAAGAGGCCCGGCTCAGGTTATCGGTCTTCCACCATACGTAGGTGTCCGGGCCGACAAACTGATCCGCGCGGCTGGATTCGTGGCCTCCGCGACTGAGGCTATGCGGAAGATCGAAGAGAAAGCAGTGCACATAAATGGAATTACGGTCGAAACCTGGATGCTTCGCGTACCACAGAACGACCCTCTGGTCGTCCGCGTAGGCAAGAAGATCAAGAAGATATGCCTCATCCCACGAGGTTCATCAAGTTCGGGCATCCTATGACCACGTGGGGACAGCCGCCCTCGGCTGTCCGGGCGAGCGAAGCTCGCCAGCTTTCGGCAAACAGTTTCCCGATCCGGAATTCGTTCACGGTTAAACACCGACAAGCTCGTTCGGATAGCAAGCACGTCATGTAAACTGTCCCAACTGCGGAGCATTGCTCCGCCGGACAGCCGAGGGCGGCTGTCCCCACGTGAATCGTGCCGAAAGCTTTTTACCGACGGCAGCTTCCACATCTTCAACGCCATGGTAAGCCACACTTCCTGACGTTCTGTACCAATCAGCGCTGGATTCTTCCCGAAGGTATCCGGTCGATCGTCCTGGAGTGCTGCTTACACGACGAAGGAATTAAGACAAACATTCAAGTCGTGGTGGTGATGCCAGACCATGTGCATATGATCTTCACGCCGCTGGTCAACCAACGAGCCATGGAGGTCTATTCCCTGGCGGAAATAACCGACGCGATTAAGGGAGCTTCGGCTCACAAGGTCAACCAGGCTATGGAGCGTCACGGACAGGTGTGGCAGCCGGAATCCTTCGATCACGTACTGCGATCATCGGAAAGTCTGCTGCACAAGGTGCAGTACGTGCTGGAGAATCCGCTGCGCCAAGGCTTGGCCGCCGGTGGGAAAGTTATCCCTGGATCTGGCAGAAGCCGTTCATCAACCCTTATGCTGTATAGATTACGTGTGTTGACGCAGGCTGGTCATTAACAACACGGTCGCTTCTGTTACTCTCATCCGGCGAAAATGCGCGCCGCGGCCATCTTCGGGTTGTGTTCATCCGCTAGGGACCTCAAACCTTTCCAGAAGCATTCTGGCGCAAGCTGGCATATCGGCCTTCTCGCAGACTCAGGCGAGGCTGATGCGATCGGGTTACGCGTAGCTCGAAGCCGACGGTACTAGCCGCCTTCGCCAATGCGCCGTCTTATGGCGGCGGGATGAAGATCGCTCCAAACGCCCGACTCGAGGTTTACGCGGATGGCGAATACGTATGCCGCACGCCCATTGAGGTTGGTCTGGCGCCTAAGGCGTTAAGCGTGATCGTGCCATGACAGGGCTCGGTGTTGTGCCGAATAGATTCCCTGCCCTCACAAACGTTGGGCGATTGTCGAGGCCATCTTCTTGGCCGCGTCCACGCTGATCCCGTTGGTGCGCAGGTCCAGGTTTACCATGACATCGCCCTTGCGCATAAGCAAAGCCGAGCCATCGGGCGCGATGTAGGCTTCGTCGCCGATGCCCGGCAGCACCGTAAACGATTCTGCGCCGGAAAGCTGCTTCACCGCGCCATGAGCTAGTCTCATAGTCATCGCCCCACCCTGCCATGTGTACTCGACGTCCATTCGCTTGCCGGCCTGACCGAAGTGATATGCGCAGCTCGTGATGCCACGCTGTTCGACCGAAATTACCTTCTCTCCTAGAGCGCTCGCGGCTTCGGAGGTCGACAACATGGCGCAAGGCTCGCGTTTGCCCCGGTACGGAGTCGCCTCGCTATCCATCTGACGGGAGAATTGTTGAATGCGCTGCTTTGCGCGATAGCCAATGTAGAAGCACGCTCCGGCTCCCAGCATCATCAGCAGCACGAATGCAGCGACCACTCCGATAATGACCTTAACCACGGTGCTGCTGCCCTGCGCGGCTGCCGGGGCGCCCGGGGCGACGGATGACGGCGCAGCGGTTCCAGCGACAGGCGGCGTCGACGGCGCCACGGTCGTACCGCATTTCGAGCAGAACTTCGCCCCTTCTGACAGCGGTGCACCACAATTAACGCAAAATGCAACCATGGCGCGCCTCCCTAAGACGCTTTACGTTTCCGCGGGGCCTGATTACAGGAATGCAAAATGCTACTAAACCGATAACGAGCGAGAATACGAAGCGAGAAAAGATAGCTAAAGCGGCGCAATCTTACGAAGCTTTTTAGCTGAGGTCAAGAATTAGAGCTTGCCAGGTCCAAAACGCACGCTGTGCGATTCCGGTGCTAAACTAGCCTATCGTTATGGCGGACACCGGACGTTCCCGAACTTTGCTCTGGATCCTGATCGGGGGAGGAGCATTCTTCCTGTTCGTGCTGGCGGTATTCACACTAGTGTACCTGGCACTGCGAACAGGAGGGGAGCAAGCCTCGATCCGCGGCTTCGGCGACAAACTCGGCGTGGTGGAGCTCGAAGGAGTCATCATCGATCCTTCAACAGTGGTAAGCCAGCTCAAGAAATTTGCCGAGGACGATTCGATTAAAGCCATTATCCTGCACGTGAATTCACCCGGTGGTGGCGTGGCCGCCTCAGAAGAAATTTATCGCGAGGTCAAGCGCATCCGCGACGAAAAGAAGAAGCGTATCGTGGCCTCTATCGAGACCGTCGGCGCGAGCGGCGCCTACTACGTTTCATCTGCGACCAATAGGATTTATGCAGACAACGGCAGTATCGTCGGGTCGATCGGCGTAATTGCCGAGTGGGTGAATTATGGCGATCTGCTGCGTTGGGCCAAGCTCAAGCAGGAAGTGCTGAAGGTGGGCGAATTCAAGGATACTGGCGATCCGTCGCGGGAGATGACTCCGGCCGAGAGAGCCTACATGCAGTCCCTCATTAATGATATGTATGGGCAGTTCGTACACGCAGTAGCAGATGCGCGCCATGCCAAGGAAGAGGACATCAAGGCGATCGCCGACGGCAGGGTTTGGACCGGCCAGCAAGCGCTCTCCATGAAGCTGATCGATCAGGTGGGAGATTTCGAGACTGCCGTGGATGACACCGGTAAAGCCGTGGGGATTTCCGGCAAACCCGTGCTGGTTCATCCTGAGAAAGACCGCAAAACTCTGCTCGACCTGCTCTTCGGCGACGTTTCGGAATGGCTTCCTAGCCGGGAAAAACTGCTCGAGCAACACCTGGGTTTTTATTACCTCTGGAAATAGGTTTCGGCCCCTAGGTTCAAAGAAAGCAACATTTAAAAAAGCTTCTTGCCATAACCCCTTAAATTTGAGAAGTTTGTGCAGAACCAAGGGCGGCGAAGCGCTCGCCCCTCTGCGACTGAGATCGATATGGAGCGAAGAGTGTATGACAAAAGCTGATCTGATTGATGAAGTCTCCCGGCTGGCGGAATTAACGCGCAAAGACAGTGAGGTCATCGTCGAGACCATCTTCGATAGCATCGTGCGCTCGCTCCGGGTGGGCGACAAAATCGAGATTCGTGGTTTTGGGAGTTTTCGGACTCGACAGCGCAAGCCGCGGGTGGGCCGCAATCCCAAGACCGGCGATCGGGTCGAGGTTCCCGCCAAGAAAATTCCATTCTTCAAGCCCAGCAAGGAATTGAAGGATCTGGTCAATACTGGCGGAGCAACTCCTGCGGCCATGCCTCCCGCAGCACCAGTTCCGTAGACTGCTGCGGAATCTAAGAAAACTAGGATCTGAGGCCCGGAATTCGTTTTGCTACTTTTCTCCCACCTCGGGAATCATATATAAGGTGAAGTTTCTATTGACCGTGATGAAGCGGCCTGGTGGTGCGGTCTTATTTCTTCGTCTAGGTTGTCTGTGCTTGGCTTTGACAAGTGCTGCAATCGCACAGGACTCCTCCCTGATTACGCCCGCTCGGGTGGGCGACGGCTTGCCGGCGGTCGGTTTTCCGGTAGGCGTGTTCTCCCTCGCTGATCCAAGCGGTGTTCAGTCCTTGCCGGTTTCGTCAGCGCTTTCCCTGGGGGATCGCGTCCCGCAAGCGCTGGCGTCTGCGACCACGCTTCCCCGTATGGCTCCCGAGCTTGCTCTGCAAGCCTATGAGCGCCGGGTAGCAGCGCAATCCGGTGAACTGGTTTCTTACTCCGCCAGCACGCTGATTCACGTGGAGCTTCCTGATACTTCGCAGTACGGGGACTATGAACTGCAGCGGCACTATGCCGCGCCCCGTACCCTGGAATTCAAACCCGTGCGCTTCACTGGTGATGGTTTCGTAAAGAGCAACGTCATCACGCGGTTGCTGCAATCGGAGGTGGACCATGTGCAGAAGGACGACACGTCACTGACTGCGATCACCGCTGCTAACTATAAGTTCTCTTACAAGGGAACGCTGCAGACGCCGAACCGTCTGATGCACGTCTACCAGGTCAAGCCCCGCAAGAGACGGATGGGGCTATTCAAGGGCCACATCTATCTGGACGCCTACACTGGCGCCTTAGTGCGGGTGGAGGGCAGAGCAATAAAATCGCCGTCGTTGTTTATCAAGCAGATCGAGTTCAATCAGGATTACGCCGACGTGGGTGCATTCACCTTCCCGGTCCACATCCGTTCAGAGGTGAGTACTCGGATTGTCGGCCGCGCAATTGTGGATATCTATCAGAGCGACTACCAGCCGGTGGCGAGTACAACGCAGACCGCGCAAACGCCAAAGATCTAACAAAAAGAAGTTACGGCCCAACTGTGCTAGTAAGCTTGTTGTTCGGGCCCAGGACCACGCACACAACCTGGCCAGTACCGAGAGGCGCACACGAGGGCGAGCCGACACCAACTCCGCCGATCTTGGTGTAGCCAGACCACGCAGCACCGTTGAAAATGTTGGCATATAAAGCGGCGTCGGTGACGGCGATTACGCCACAGACCAGCTCGCCCGGGGCCTGGCTAGTGCAATTGGCATTGTCGTTCACCGCACCGCCGAGACCTCCGTAACCGGACCAGTCACCAACAATCCACGATCCACCCTTGAAGAGGTTCACAAAGATCCCTGAGCTATAGGCCTTCGCGAAGCACGTCACCTTGCCAGCCGAGTTCAGGGATGTGCAATCCGGTTCGCCGCCGGCGATCCCGCCAACGTTGAGGAACCCCTCCCATTTGCCGGCGGCGAAACGATTCACCAGCGTCGCGCCTCCGGTCGTGTATATAGAGCAAACCACGCCGCTGTTGTTGTCCGTGGTGCAGCTCGGGGCGGAGACGGCAGTAGTGATGATGTTGGCGAACGCGCTCCAGGTTGTCCCGCTGTAGTGCGACCACGCCAAGCCGCCGCTCACGTTGCGGGCGACGCAGAGCACTTGTCCGGCGATGTACTCAGCGCAACTGGGGGCGGAGTACAGAGCTGCGGCAACTGTTGTCGGCGTGCTCCAGGCCGTGCCGTTGAAAATGGATACCTGCAGCTTGCCACTAGTGGCTGTCGCAGCACAGATCACTTTGCCGGCGCCGTCGCTCGCGCAACTAGGGGCGGAACTGACCGCTCCGACCAGGTTCGTCCATGTGCCCCAAGCCGTTCCGTTGAACTCATTCACCATGATCGCGGCCTTGCCGCTCAGGGCCGCGCATACCACGTGTCCAGTGGACACGAAGGCGCAGGACGGGTTGCCGATTCCGGTGGCATTTCCCGTAGAGACGAAACTCCCCCAACTCGCCGAAGCGGAAGGAGCCAGGACCAGACAGGTGGTTAATAATAGCGGCGCCATCACAGCACACTTCATTGGGAAACCTCCTTTTAATTGGTGCTTGAATTTGGACTTGCTTGCGGCAAGGTGAAGGCATTATACGCGGAAGAGGCGCATTGGCCGTCACAGGCCTAGCCGTCCCCAACAGGAATAGGGTCCCCTCTGTGCAGTTATAATTCCGGGTCTCTAAATCGCAAGCAGATTGCAAGGAGCAATCATGTCCCTTTCAGGACGAGTGGCGCTGGTGACGGGTGCGTCACAAGGCATCGGCCGGGCTTGCGCCCTAAAGTTGGCGCAGTCGGGCGCCACCGTAGTGGCCGCCGCTCGCAATCAGGAGAAATTGAACGACCTCGTCGGGCAAATCGCAGCATCGGGAGGAAAGGCCGCCGCTTTTCCGGTAGATGTCGCCGACGAAGAACAGATCAAGACCGCGTGCAAGGCGATCATCGGACAATTCGGCAAGATCGACATCCTGGTGAACAATGCGGGCATCACCCGCGACCAGCTTGTTATGCGTATGAAGCGCGCTGATTGGGACGCTGTGCTCAACACTAATCTCACGTCAGCCTACATGTGCATCCAGCAAGTGATCGGCTCTATGCTCAAGCAGCGCTGGGGAAGGGTTATCAACATAACCTCGATTTTTGGTCAGATCGGCCAGGCGGGGCAGGCGAACTATGCGGCTTCCAAGGCGGGCCTGATTGGATTGACCATGGCCATCGCGCGTGAAGTCGCCTCCCGTAACATTACTTGTAACGCGGTGGCGCCCGGATTCATCGAAACCGCCATGACGTCGGGGTTTTCCGATGAGTTCAAACAAACTGCACTCAAGATGATTCCACTTGGACGCATCGGCACTCCCGAGGATGTGGCGGGCGCAGTCGAATTTCTTTCTTCGGAGGCAGCTTCCTACATAAGCGGCCATGTGCTCAACGTAAACGGAGGAATGCTGATGGGGTAGCGCGTACAATCCCGGGTCTCAGGGTTACGCAAGCGGAATCGGATGCTGAGATCGCGCAGACTCGCGACCTTTTCCTCGAGTACGCAGAATCGCTCGGCTTCAGCCTTTGCTTCCAGAACTTCGATCAGGAACTCGCCGGGCTTCCTGGCGACTATGCATCGCCCCATGGCCGCCTGCTGCTGGCAGAATATGAAGGCCAATTGGCGGGATGCGTCGCGCTCCACAAACTGGAGCCAGAAATCTGCGAGATGAAGCGCCTTTATCTTCGTGCAGGGTTTCGCGGTAAGGGCTTGGGCCGCGCACTGGCGGAGACGATCATCGCAGAGGCTCGCGGCATCGGCTACCGGCGCATGCGTCTGGATACCGTCGAGCCGGTCATGAAAGATGCGGTAGCGATGTATCGCCAGCTGGGTTTCAAGGAGATTCCGCCCTACCGTGTAAATCCGATCGCGGGCGCGCTCTACATGGAATTGCAATTGTGAAAAGAAGGCAACATGAAATCCATTTTTGTCCGCTGCCTACTCGGAGCAATCGCCGGTTATGGCTTTGAAAATCCCAATAACACCGCTAGCTATCGGGCCGAGGATGGTGCCGATGCCTGGAAGCGTACGGTTAACTTCCTTGCCAGCACGTTGAAAAAGTGATGGACTTCAATCATTGGATTGCAGAAGACGGTGGCCAGTGCTGCCCAGAAAAGGCTTAGCGCTGCTTCCACCTACACCCGGCATCGAACTGTGAAATTCCTCTTGCCAGAAGGTACTACTCTGGTTACTATGCACGCATCCTCGGGGAGTCTTAGTTGGCTGTTTTCTCTATGAATATCGGCGAGACCATCCGGAACTACCGGCTGCAGCGCGGGATGTCCCAGGGTGATATTGAGAAGCGCACGGGATTGCTGCGCTGCTATCTCTCCCGAGTGGAAAACGGCCATACCATCCCCTCGCTCGACACACTGGCCAAAATTGCTGGCGCCATGGAACTCCCGCTCTCCCAGTTCTTTGCCGAATCCGGGCACAGCAACGGCTCCAAGGGGCTGCCCCAGCTTTCCGACGATGAAGTCCGCTTTCTCAGCCAGATCCGCCGATACGCCGTCAGCCTGAATGACAGCGACCGCAAACTGGTGCTCGCCATGGTCAAGAAGATGGCAGCCAGCGTCGGCAAGTAAGCTCGACAGCGGACCTAAGGCAGACTTTAGACCCCAAACATTAGAACCTCAGACCCCAGACCTTAGACCTCGGACCTCAGAACTTCCGACCTCAGCCTAAGACCTCGGGAAGTTACTGCTCGTCGGAGGTCTGAGGTCCGAAACCTGGGTACTTTCGTTCCATCCCTCTTGTGGCCCACGGGTACCTCGTCCCTTTACTCGCGACCTCCTACACTACCTCTTGGAGAACCTTGAGTGACCATCGACGAAGAACTGACTCTGCTCGACTCGCAATTGCGCCGATTGAAGATCGAGTACGAGATCTTCTTCAGTAACCCGACCAAAAGGCCTCCCACGGACGTCGAGTGGAAAGTGCTCTCGCTGCTGCGCAAGTTCAGCGATGGCACGCGCATGAGCTTCTCGCAACGCTTTCGTTATAACGAAATCGCGCAGCGCTATGCCATCTATAGCGACCTGTGGCGTAAGAAGAGTCGCATCCGTGAAGAAGGCTACCGCCGCCCGCAGGATGCGCTGTTGTCGGTGCAGGGAGTGCGGCCGGAGGAACACCAGCCGGAGCACAAGGTCTACGGAGTTGGGCTGGCGTCAGTTTCAGTCGCCGCCGAAGAGAAGCCTTTCAGCGTGGAATGCTCTGACGCCCGCGCCGAGCGTGAACGAGTGGAGAAGCTTTACAAGGCCCTGGCGGTAGCAAAAGAGAAAGCCGGCGAAGCAGTGTCCGGCAATCTCGACAGCTTTACCTCATTCGTGCAGAAGAAAACCGACCAGATTCGCAAGCAGTACGGCTGCCACAGCGTTGAATACACGGTCGAGATGCAGGACGGCCACGTCCGGCTCAAGGCCAAGGCAAAAGTTTAGGCAACTTACGGGACTCGCTTGGTAGCGCAGACTTCTGAACCTTACTGCTTCTCCTTTTCATCCGAAAATATCTCATTTGAGTTTTCTTTCGGAGCAGAGGCATGTTCGCATCGGTCACCCGTCTTCGCGTTCGATCGCTGAAATACCTTCCGGCGTTCTTGTGGATGACATTTCGCAGTCAGCGACAGGTTCTGCGCGCAACCGGCTTTCTGGGCGGGAGGTTGCTGCTGGATGCTAAACGAACGTTCTGGACGTTGACCGTATGGGAAAGCGAGCGCGCCATGAAGGCATTCCGCGGTGGTGGACTGCACGCCCAGGCGATGCCATAGCTCGTTGAGTCGTGCGACGAAGCTGCCTACGCTCACTGGAGCCCAGCGACCGCCGAGGTCCCATTCTGGCCTCAGGCATATGAACACCTGGCGAGTGACGGTCAGTCTGTCTCGGGTGGCGCATCCATCCGTCGACCACCAAGCGCGAAAGTTTCCAAACCCCCGCCTCCGGCCACTGATCGGGCAGGATGTGAAACCCACACGTTCAAATCGGAAGTGAAAGCCAGGAGTGAAATTGGGACGACTGGAACTCGAGTTCAATCGGGCGCTCCAGCCCTTGCTGCTGGTAGAATTTTCTGGCCGCACATTCTCCCAGTCGAGGCTTTCACATGTCCAAAATCCAGCGCGCAATTCTGAGTGTCACCAACAAATCCGGGCTGGTGGACTTCGCTCGCAAACTCTCGAACCTGGGTGTAGAGCTGATTTCGACCGGCGGCACCGCGAAGTTATTACGCGATTCCGGCATCGCCGTGAAGGATATCTCCGAACTCACCGGCTTCCCGGAGATGCTTGATGGCCGGGTGAAGACGCTCCATCCCAAGGTGCATGGCGGCATTCTGCACCGACGCGGGAATCCCACGCATTGCACTGCGGTGGCCGAGCACGGTATCCACCCCATCGACTTGGTGGTCGTGAACCTGTATGCATTCGAGGAGACAGCGGCCAAGCCGGGCGTGCAGTTTGAAGAACTGATCGAGAACATTGACATCGGCGGACCTTCGATGATCCGCTCGGCGGCCAAGAATTTCCAAGATGTGGCTGTGGTCACCTCCCCAGCCGACTATGCTTCAATTGCGGAGGAGATGGACAAGTCCGGCGGCGAGCTATCGGCTGCGACCAAGTGGCGTCTGGCGCAAAAGGCGTTCGCGACCACTGCAGCCTACGACTCCGCTATAGCTTCAACGCTTGAGCGAGTCAGCGCCAATGGCCGCTTCGGTTTTCTTCCCGAGGCGGGCTTCCCGCAGACGCTGCGGCTTTCTTTCAATAAGGTGATGGACTTGCGCTATGGCGAGAACCCGCACCAGAAAGCTGCGATGTACAGCGACGGCTCCGGCACTGGCGTAGCCAACGGGCAACAACTCCAGGGCAAAGAGCTTTCCTACAACAACATCGTGGATTTGCAGGCCGCGTGGGATTTGGCGCAAGAATTCGAGGAGCCGGTGTGCGCCATTATTAAGCACACCAATCCTTGCGGCACAGCCACAGGCAAGGCCCTGCTCGAGGCTTACAAGAAAGCGCTGGAATGCGATCCGGTTTCGGCTTTCGGGGGCGTGATCGGAGTGAACCGTCCGATAGATGCCGCCGCCGCCGAGGAAATGGCCAAGCTGTTTCTTGAGGTGATTGCTGCGCCTTCCTTCGACGAAGGTGCTGTGAGCAAGTTCGCCAGCAAGAAGAATCTCCGCCTGGTGAAAATAGTCGACGCTTCTCAAAAGTGGGTGCTAAAGAATGTCTCCGGTGGAATCCTAATGCAGGATGCCGACGTGCATCCGCTCCAGGAAAGCGATCTCAAGTTGGTCAGCAAGCGGTCGCCGACACCAGAAGAGAAACAAAGTCTGCTATTTGCGTGGAAAGTGTGCAAACACGTGAAATCGAACGCGATTGTCTTCGCGCGAGACGGCCAGACTGTGGGAGTTGGCGCGGGACAAATGAGCCGAGTCGACTCCTGCAGGATCGGGGCCATGAAAGCCGTGCTGCCCCTGAAAGGTACAGTCGCCGCTTCAGATGCATTTTTTCCATTCCCCGATGGCGTCGAGGAGATCGCCAAAGCCGGCGCCACGGCGATCATCCAGCCCGGAGGATCGGTGCGCGACGCGGAAGTGATCGAGGCGGCAGATCGTATGGGCTTAGCGATGATCTTTACCGGCGTGAGGCACTTCAGGCACTAGGATTTTCAGTTTGAGAATTGTAGAATTTCAATTGGCGCGTGACAGTTCTTTACAATCCGTCTATTTGTAAATACCGCAACCATCAATTCTGGTAGTCCCTGTACTTCCGATCATTACCATTCTGAGTTCCAATGCCCCTTTTTCGCTTCGTAGTTGGGACAAGGTTTACAATATTCCGAGCACCCAGCAGCAGCGGTTCGGCATCCAATCGCTATAGTTTTGGGAACCCAAAGGTCTTCGATGAAAAGCATTTATCGCGCTCTTATTGTTCTGTTAGTAGCCGCAACCGGCATCGCGCAACAAGCTCCGAGTGCTTCTGATTCCAAGCCCGCTAGCCAGCCCCCGCCACGCAAGGCGGATCGAGCTGCAGCCTACTATCACTATGCCATGGCCCACATGTACGAGGAGCAGGTGGCAGTGTATGGCCGCAGCGAGCTGGCCAATAAGGCGATTGAGGAGTACCGTCAGGCCATCGATGCCGACCCGACATCTGAATATCTGACCGCTGGTTTGGCTGAGCTGTATGCCAAGACCGGCCGGATCCGTGACGCGGTGATCGAAGCGCAGGATATCCTCAAGCGCGATCCCAACAATCTGGAAGCACACAAGCTACTGGGCCGCATCTACTTGCGCTCGTTGGGAGATCAGGAGAGCGCCGGCTCGCAGAACATGCTTAAGTTGGCGATCGAGCAGTATGAAACGATCATCAAGATTGAGCCGGACAGCGTGGAAGACCACCTGCTGCTGGGTCGGCTCTATCGTTTGAATAACGATTTGCAAAAAGCAGAGAACGAGTTCAAGACCGCGGTCAAGCTGCAGCCCGATTCCGAGGAGGCAGTGACCATGCTCGCCTATCTCTATAACGACGAAGGTGATGCCACTCGAGCCACACAAGTATTGAGTTCAATGCCGGATACGGCCCGTTCCGCCAAATTGTATTCAGCGTTGGGCTACACCTACGAGCAGCAGAAGGATTACAAGAAAGCCATCGAGGCCTACCGGCGGGCGATTGAGCTGGACCGCGACAATCTTGACGCCATCCGCGGCCTGGCCCAGAATTTGATGAACAATGGTCAGACCGACGCGGCGCTCGAGCAGTACAAGATTATCGCTGACGCCAACCCCGAGGACGCGGGAACCTATCTGCGTATCGCGGAGATTTATCGCAAGGCTGGCAAGTTCGATCTGGCACTGGAGAACTTGAAAAAAGCCGAGTCCATGGTGCAGGACTCCATCGAAGTGCCCTACAACATCGCAGCCGTGTACCAGGCTCAGGGGCGATACGACGAAGCCATTCAGGTATTGCAAGGACTACTGAAGAAGACCGAAAAGGCCGACGGCAACTACACTCAGCCCGAGAAAAATAACCGAACCGTGTTCCTGGAACGGCTTGGGACTATCTATCGCGAGAACCGCAACGATCAGGCGGCACTGGACACTTTTCGCAAGATGTTGCCTCTAGGCGATGACAACGCTGAACGAGGATACCAGCAGATCATCGATACCTATCGCGAAGCCAAACAGTGGCAGCAGGCCACTGACGCCGCCAAGGAGGCAGTGCAGAAGCTTCCCAACAGTCGGGGATTGAAAATGGTGTACGCGGCCCAACTGGCCGACATGGGACAGACCGATGCTGGCTTCCAGCGGGTCAAGTCGATGCTCAAAGGTACCCCGGAGGACCGCGAGGTCTACATCGCACTGGCGCAAATGAACAGCCGCTTGAAGCGCTGGACCGAGGCGGAGGAAGACCTGAACAAGGCGGAACAGCTTTCCACCAAGCCAGAGGACAAGCGTTATCTCTACTTTTTGCGAGGTTCAACCTACGAGCGCCAGAAAAAGTACGATGAAGCGGAAGAGATGTTCCGCAAAGTCCTGGTCACCGATCCCGAGGATGCCACAACTCTGAACTATCTCGGCTACATGCTTGCCGACCGCGGCGTCAGGTTGGAAGAAGCGTTCAGTTTGATCAAGAAAGCGGTCGAGCTTGACCCCGCCAACGGCGCATATCTGGATTCGCTAGGTTGGGCCTACTTTAAGCTGGGCAAGTACGACCAGGCCGAGGATAGTCTGATCAAAGCCTCGCAGCGCATCGGAACCGATCCCACGGTGCAGGACCACCTCGGCGATCTTTATCAGAAAACGGGCCGATTGAAGCTGGCCGCGGCGCACTGGGAACGCGCGCTTTCCGAATGGAACAAAACCATCGCCCCCGAAGTGGACTCTACCGAGGTAGCAAAAGTGCAGAAGAAGCTCGAGTCCGCCAAGGTGAAGTTGGCTAAGGAAGAACCGGAAAACAAGTAGCGGTAAATAGGATCCGGCGACCACAAACCACGTAAAGACAGCCGCCAGCGGCTGTTTGGCCGAGCGCAGCTCGGCCTTTTCTTATTGGAGGGAAGAATGGGCGAAAAGATCCCCGTCCGGATCCGGGAAGCCAATCGAGAGGACATCCCGGAAATCCTCAGTCATCGGAGAGGCATGTACGAGGACATGGATTACACAGATCAGGGAGCCTTGGACGCCGTGGTTTCGACCTCCGAGCCATACTTCTCCGCCGCTCTGCTTGACGGTTCATTCCGGGGTTGGCTCGCGTTGGCGGGAGAACGCGTAGTGGCTGGCGGCGGAATCGTGATCAGTCCCTGGCCGACTCATCCGTACGAGTATGCATGCCGCAAAGCCACCATTCTCAACCTTTATACCTACCCAGATTATCGTCGAAGAGGGATTGCGCGCGAGCTAATGAAAACCATGATTGAGTGGTGCCGGGAAGAAGGCTTTGATTCCGTTTCCCTACATGCCAGTAAGCACGGGCAGCCTCTGTACGAAGCGCTGGGGTTTGAGCCCACCAACGAGATGCGATTAAAGCTGCGGTGAAGCAAGCACGCTGCCATCGGCAACCCTCAATCAACAATGCTAGACTCACTTCATGCTCGCCGAGTACGCGGTGCGGGTGGAGGATTCCCGCGGACGCCGTTATCCCGAGCCCCAGCATCCTTACCGCAACGATTTTCAGCGGGACCGCGACCGCGTCATTCACTCGCGAGCTTTTCGCCGGCTAGAAGCCAAGACCCAGGTCTTTACCCGACGCTATTCGGATCACTTTCGCAACCGGCTGACCCACACTATTGAAGTGGCGCAGATCGCGCGCACTATCGCTTCTCAGCTTGGATTGAACGTTGATCTGGTGGAGGCCCTTTCGTTAGCGCACGACGTCGGCCATCCACCCTTCGGACATGCTGGCGAGAAGGCGCTTGATGCGGCCATGACAGCACACGGATATTTCTTCGACCACAATCTGCATGCGCTCCGCATCGTTGAGGACTTCGAGTTGCGCTACGCAGCATTTCGCGGACTTAACCTGACGTTCGAGGTGCGGGAAGGAATCATCAAGCACTCGACAGACTATAGCGTCATACAATTTCCGGAACTTGCCGAGTACCTGCTTGACCTGCGCCCACCGCTGGAAGCCCAGCTCATCGATCTGGCCGACGAAATTGCATACGACACCGCTGATCTGGACGACGGATACGAAGCTCATCTACTGACGCTCGCACAGATCCGCGACGGTGTTCCCATATTCGACAACTTCTATCGTGAGGCCGAGCAAACTTATCCCTCGGCGATGGAGAAGCTGAAATTCAACGAGGCGCTGATGCGAATTCTTGATCGCATGGTGAGCGACCTGATCCGCCAAACGCAGGAGCAAATCAAGGCGGTGGGCATTCGCAATCTGCAGGACGTGCGTGCCTGCCCGCACCGTTTGGTCGTGCTGAGCCCCGCGGTGGAGCAGGACCGGCGCGGCGCCAAGGAATTTCTGTACGCCAATCTGTATTACAGCGCGGCGCTGGACCCGGAGAAGAAAGACGCTGAAAAGGTTATCCGGGAATTGTTTGAGTTTTGGATGCTCAGACCGGAAAACCTGCCGGCAAGTTATCAGGAAAAAGCAAAGCAGGACCCGCTGCCGCGGGTGGTATGTGACTACATTGCAGGCATGACCGATACCTTCATCTACGAACAGTACGAGAGATATTGCGGCTGAACAAAGTTCTCGCTATTGTATTGTCACGCTCAACGCAGCGACGCTTCCCAATTTTCGCACGAACCGTGGCGAACGTAGGGATTCCTCGCGACGCTCGGAATGACAATTCTTTACTTCTCCCACGTTACCCGGTAAATCACGCCGCTGGAATCGTCGCTCACATACATCGCTCCTTCCGGTCCCACCACAATTCCAACTGGCCTTCCCATCCAAATGCCTCTGCGTGTCTCTCCCGGCCGAATCCATCCGGTAATGAAATCTTGCGGAGGACCTTCCGGCTCGCCTTTAGGGTTCAAGTGGACGCGAATCACTTTATAGCCGGTAGGCACACTGCGATTCCAGGAGCCGTGCAGGGCAACAAAAATGTCTCCCTGATAGTCAGGCGGAAACATGCTTCCGTTGTAAAACGCAATTCCCAGCGGCGCAGAATGTGCCTGGATCTCAACCTTGGGGGAAATTGTTCTCTGGCAACGATTGTCGCCCGGCTTGACCTGCGAAGCGTCGGTTACCCGGTTACCATAGCAATACGGCCAGCCGAAGTTACCGCCATTCGTGCCCAAGTCATTGATTTCGTCCGGAGGCAAGTTGTCGCCTAGCCAATCGCGCCCATTCTCCGTGGCCCAGATGGAGTTGGTGTGAGGACTTAGCGCGAGCCCGACGGAGTTCCTCAGGCCATCTGCAAAAATTCGCTCACCGCTGCCGTTCGGGTTGAACTCCAGGACGGTGCCACGTCGCTTGTCTTTTTCCACGCAGGCGTTGCAGCTTGAGCCTACCGAGACATACATCTTTCCGTGGGCAAACAGCACGGTGCGGGTCGAATGGTCCCCGCCGCGGGGGAGCGTGGCTATTACCTGGCCGTTGGCCGCCCGGAGTTCGGACTCGTTCCAGTCAAAGCGCCGAACTTGATCGCTCTCAGCCACGTAGAGCTTCCCCTGGTTGAAGGCGATGCTGTTGGGTCCGTCCAGATTGTCCAGTACAGCGACCGTGCGCTGGGGATGTCCAGAGTGCTCGGGATCGGGAAAGGCAAGGACCGAACCGTCGCTCATGCCGGTAGCCAGCAAGACGCCGCCGGGGCTGAAGGCCATCATGCGGGCATGCGGCGCGTGGGCGAAAACGGCAATGTGGAACCCTGGCGGCACCTTAAGCCGAGCAATGTCAGGCTCCTGGGCGCGGGTACAGGAAAACAGAAAGAGCGGGAGCACAACGGAGAACCAGGCTCGCATAGGAGTGCCCAACACAGCATTCATCTGCATCCGCCCTTTTGGATGACCAGCATGGGGCACGGGGTTCCAATTCAAGCATGAAGCGCATAAACACACGCAGTTTTTATATCGAGTTTCGCCAAAATTACTCTGCGCTGCAGTTTTCGACCGTATTTCTGCCAGGCTGGCGCTACAATGTCCTTGGACAACAATGAGTTAGGGCTGTAAGGGTTTGGCATTCAACCTGTTATGAGAAATGCCAGGTGGCGGACCTTGGCCACCGATACCTTGATTTCTGAAAATCACTGAGCACGCCACAGACGTGCTGGAGCGGAGGCCTAACGCTTCCGCCCACTTGGAGGACGTAGAAAATGAAGAACCGCATATTCGTAGCGCTGCTTCTGACCGCTGTGCTGGCCCTTCCGGCACTCGCGCAGCAGACTGGCTCAACCACCCAAGACCAACCTGCGGCCGCCGCTCCGTCGACGGACCAGAGCAATTCCTCGACGAACGCGGGAGCCAGCGGCAAACCGGCATTGCAGCCGGACACTCATGAAGGCTTCTGGGGCAAGATCAATCCGTTCGCGCGCAAGAAGTATGTGCAGCGGCAAACTGCCCCTATTCGTGACCGGGTAAACGAACTGGACGACCTTACATCGGCCAATAGCAAGATGATCAAGGACACTGATTCGCGTGCGCAACAGGGGATTCAGTTGGCGTCTACTAAGGCCAACGAAGCCGACCAGCACGCCATTGACGCCGGAAATAAAGCCCAGATGGCCCAGCAGACCGCCACTCAGGCCAACACCCGTCTCTCCACGGTGGAACAGGTAGTAGGTAACATCGATCAGTACAAGGCCGCGACGCAGACTGAAATCCGCTTCCGGCCTGGCCAGAGCGCCTTGAGCCAGAACGCGAAATCTGCTCTCGACGACATTGCCACTCCGCTGAAGAATCAGCGCGGCTACATCATCGAGGTACAGGGCTTTTCGTCTGGACATGGACAGGCCGCGATCGCCACTTCTCAGAAGATGGCAGACTCGGTCGTTCGTTATCTCGTCCTCAACCATGACATTCCGGTGTACCGGATCTATGTGGTCGGAATGGGCAATGCTCCGGTGCCAACCGCGGACGAGCAAGGCAAGAAGCACACCAGCGGTGGACGCGTGGAAATCAGCCTCCTGAAGAATGACCTGGAGCAACTTGCTTCCACCTCAACAACGCCAGCGAGCCAGGACCAGCAGGCTCCTCCTAAGTAAAGCCAGGACGACGGGCATTACGCTCGGAGCCCTCCCCCGGAAAAGCCTCTTGCGGCAAGCACGAGGCTTTTTTGTTGTTCCCAAGTGATATCCTTCTCCGCTCTGGTAATCGCTGCTTCCCTTTGACCCAGACCACGACCTCCGGCACCAAATCCGCCATCCGCAAAGCTGGACTCTTTTACTTCGTCTGGCTGATGTTCTCCTACTGCACCGGCGGCCCGTTCGGGCTTGAGGATATGGTCACCACGTCCGGCCCTGGCATGACGCTGATCTATCTTTTAGTCTTGCCGCTGTTCTGGTGCGTTCCGGTTTCATTGGTCGCCGCCGAACTCACCACGGCGATGCCCGTCGAAGGCGGCTTCTATCGCTGGGTGCGGGCGGGATTCGGTGACTTTTGGGGATTTCTCGCTGGCTGGTGGAATTGGTGTGCTTCGTTTCTACTCGGGGGCGCTTACGCGGTCCTCTTCACCGATTATCTTGGGTTCTACTTCCCGCAACTGATTGGATGGAAGCACTACCTCGTCTCCGTAGCCATGGTAGCGCTGATCACTTATATCAATGTGCGGGGAATTGAGCTGGCAGGCAAGTTTGCCACGGTCCTCGAAATCTTCATTCTCTTGCCGGTGGTCGTGCTATGCCTCGTTGGGGTCGCGAAATGGCGGCATAACCCATTTTCTCCCGTCATCCCGCCTCACCAACCGATGTTTCACGTCTTCGGAGTAGGGTTGGCCTTGGGCCTCTGGCTCTACTCCGGCTACGAACAGCTTTCCACGGTCGCCGAAGAGGTGGACAACCCGCAACGAAGCTATCCGCGCGCCCTGGCGTTGGTCGTCCCGATGTCGATTGCGACCTACTTCCTGCCCACACTGGTTTGCCTGGCGGCCCTCGGCAACTGGCAGAAATGGCATACGCGTTATTTTTCTGACGCCGCCCAGCTCATTGGCGGACCGGGGCTCGGAGCCTGGATGACCATCGCTGCTATTATCGGCAATGTCGCGCTTCTCAACGGCACGATTCTCGCCTCCACGCGCATGCCGTTCGCCATGGCCGAAGACGGCTACCTGCCTAACGTGCTGACCAAAATCCATCCGCGTTATGGCACACCGTGGATCGCCATCATTGTTTCCGCCGTGGTGTACGGCCTGCTCGCGGTGCAGTCTCTGGTGCAGATCATCAGCATCTACAACTGGCTGCGCATCGCGACTACCGTGATGACCGTGCTGGCCGCCTGGCAGTTGCGGCGCAAGCGTCCAGAGATGCACCGCCCCTTCGTGATTCCGGGTGGAAGCACCGGGCTGATTTACTCCGTAGTAGCAGTGGTTGTGATGAGCGTCGTAGCGCTGCTGGGTAGCGGCATCTATGGAACTATCGGTGGATTACTCGCTCTGGGTGCGGGGCCGGTGGTGTATCTGGTGCTGAGGAGGAAACGGGCCCATGGAGTTTAGTAGCCGGGGTGTGCCCAGGTCTCGCTGGTTTTGCGAGACCTGGGACTGGTTTCCAGCTACATCGGTTAATACCTTCGGAAAGGAACGCTTCGTGGCAAGTGAAGGGCGCCAACATTGGGTGATGAACGGTCTTCAGCGAACGTCTCGATGGGCCTCCCTCCCAGGTCTCGCAAAGACGGCGAGACCTGGGGCACCCGGGTGAGAGCAAGGGCAACGAATCTAGATTTTTTCCTCTGGAAACTCCACTTCCAGTCCCAGCGGATCGGTAAAGCGGTTGGTCAGGTTCGCTACGCCGACGAGCAGATGCAGGTCTACGACTTCGGCATCCGAGAAATGCTTTTTGAGGCTGGCGACGTCGGCATCGGTGATCTCGTGCGGAGTCCGGGTAAGTTTTTCCGCATAGGTCAAAGCCGTTCGTTCTTTTTCTGTATAGCGAGAGTAATCGGCTCGCTTCAATGCGTTCCAGTCCTCCGGGGTAAGGCCTACTCGCTTCGACGAAGCGATGTGATGCTGCAGTCAATAATGACAGCTGTTGATCAGGGACACGCGAATGTAGATCAGCTCATAAAGTTTGCGGTCAAGCGACCGGCCTACGCTGGCATAGAAACCGAGAAAGTTCTTGAGCATCTCTGGACGATGGGCCAGCGCTTTCTGAAAATTGCCGGGTTTGCCACGAAGCGTTTTCTCGTAAATTTCTTTCACTTCGGGCGAAGCTTGATCATTTTCGACCAGCGAAATTCGTGTCACGAAGGCCTCGGAGTCAGGGAGTCGAACCTCCGTATAATAGAACACAATCTTGGGCGTGCTGACTTCCAACGATTGTTCAGGACCGGGAGGTCTGTTTCCGATGAGAGCGCTGGTTGCCATCGTCATATTACTAATCACGATTGGTCTGCCTGCAGCGGCGCAGAGCACAGCCGACGTGGAGGCTGAGAGAACCAGGATTCTGGCATTGGAGAATGCCTGGAACCGGGCGGAAGAGCACAAAGACGTTAAAGCGCTCGATGGACTGCTGGCCAGCACACTGGTTTATATCGACTATGACGGGACATTCATGGATAAAGCACAGTTCATGGCCAGTATCAAAGCGCCGTCCCTGCACCCCGAACAGATTGTCAACGAATCGATGACTGCGCACGTTTACGGCGATAGCGCGGTTGTTACAGGGATCTATCGCGAAAAGGGTGTTGCGGCAGGGAAACCATACCTGCGTCGCGGCCGATTTACGGACACCTGGGTGTACCAGAACAGCACCTGGGTCTGCGTCGCTAGCCAGTCAACCTTGATCAGCCATTGAGGGTCTGCCCATGCTGTCCATTCGTCCCGCGACTGTCAGGGACGCAACTCTCCTGAAGACTCTCATCCGCGAGCTGGCCGAGTATGAGCGCCTGAGCCATGAGGTCGTGATCACCGAGGAGGATGTGCTGCGGGACGGCTTCGGAGAGCGGCCGAAATTCCGCGCCATTATTGCGGAATGGGATGGACAGGTGGCGGGATACGCCCTTTTTTTCGAGGTTTACTCCAGCTTCCAAGGGCGGGCGGGATTGCTTCTCGAAGACTTGTTCGTCCGGCCCCAGTATCGGAGTAAGGGGATCGGCAAGGCGCTACTGGCGCGCCTGGCTGAAATTGCCCTGCGAGAAAAATATTCCTATCTGCGCTGGGAAGTGCTCGACTGGAACACTCCGGCTATCGAGTTCTACAAAAAGCTGGGCGGGGTATTTCTTGACGAGTGGAAAACAGTATTTCTGCTGGAAGACTCTCTGGAAGCGGTGGCAGGGGTAGCAAAATGACCAGCGTGCGAATTATCGGCGCCGGCCTGGCCGGTTCAGAAGCGGCGTGGCAATGCGCGCGGAGGGGAGTTGCCGTCGAACTGTGCGAAATGCGTCCGGTGCGCTCGACACCGGCACACCAGACTGCGGACTTCGCCGAACTGGTCTGCTCGAACTCGTTAAAGTCGGACAGCCAGAACACCGCTCCCTGGCTGCTGAAAGAAGAGATGCGGCGGGCCGGTTCATTGCTGTTGGAGATTGCGCGGTCGTGTGCCGTCCCGGCTGGGCACGCGCTCGCTGTCGACCGCGTAGCCTTCGCTGCCAAGGTGACCGAGGCAATCTCGCGCGAGCCGCTAGTCAGCGTGCGGCGTGAGGAAGTCACGCTGCTCAGCGAAGATCGAATCACTATCATTGCCACCGGGCCCTTGACGTCCGATGCCCTTTCACAGGAGATCGCGCGGCTGAGCGGATCGAACCATTTGTATTTCTACGATTCGATCAGTCCGATTGTAGAGGTCGATTCGATCGATATGTCAAAGGTCTACATGGCCGCCCGCTATGACAAGGGTTCGGCCGACTACATCAACTGTCCGATGTCGAAGGAGGAGTACGACCGCTTCTGTGATGCGTTGATTGCCGGGCAATCGGTCGAGGAGCGCGATTGGGAGAAGCTGAATTATTTTGAAGGCTGCCTGCCTATTGAAGAAATTGCCCGCCGTGGCCGTGATACCCTGCGCTTCGGGCCCATGAAGCCGGTGGGACTGAAAGACTCGCGCACTGGCCGCATACCGTATGCCGTCGTGCAACTGCGGCAGGAGAACCTGCGGGCGGATTCCTACAATCTGGTCGGGTTCCAGAACCATTTGAAATTTGGCGAGCAGGCCCGCGTGCTGCGGCTCATTCCGGGTTTGGAGAATGCGCGCTTCCTGCGCTATGGACAAATCCATCGCAACACTTACATCAATGCACCGGCGCTTTTGCGGGAGACGCTGCAGATGAAAGAGCGCCCGTGGATGTTATTTGCGGGCCAGATTTGCGGGGTGGAGGGATATGTTGAATCCATCGCGACGGGGTTGATGGCGGGGATTCATGCCTCAGCACTGGCAGCAAGCTTAGAACCGGTGGCGCCTCCCCGGGCGACTGCTTTCGGATCGCTAGTGCATTACGTCTCGCATGCGGACCCAAAGAAATTTCAGCCGGCGAACATCACCTTCGACTTGCTTCCAGCGCTCGACGAAAAAGTCCGCGACCGCCAGGCGCGGCATCGGAAGCAATGCGAATTGGCGCTGCGAGAGTTTGATGGATGGCTGGACGAAATAGCTCCGCTTGCGGCTGCGGGGTGAGAGCAAGAGTCCAATTGCAGATCTTTCGAATTGCAGATTGCAGATTTTAGATTGAAAAATCCAAGAAGCCTCGAGTAAGAATGCTTTTCAAGCTGAGATCAACAATCTGAAATCTGCAATCAGTCGCAAAATCCCATTGACCCGACCCTCACTTCGCAGTACCTTGCTGCAAACCCGTCATCGACCGAGGTGAGATTTGCCGATTTCCGCCGTAGATGCGATTGGTCCGGCTTTCCAACACGCCAGGCAGCAGCTTCTGCAGCCTTTCCGGGCCACGCAGTGGGCCAAACTAGCGCTGGTCGGACTGCTGGCGGGCGAAATGAGTTCTGGTGGAGGAGGCTGCAATTCCGGCAGCTTCCGGATGCCTAGTCACCCTACTGGCTCGCAGCGGTTTCTGGAGTTCGGCCTGCCGACGATCAATCCCATGCTCTACGCGTCACTCATCGCGGTGCTGATAGTTTCCGGGCTGGTGCTGCTGTTTATCTTTCTGTATGTGAACAGCGTGATGCGGTTCGTTCTCTTTGACAGCGTGATCGCGAAGGAATGCCGTATTCGGGACGGGTGGAGCCGGCGGCAGGGTCCGGGCCGACGATATTTCTTGTGGCAGATTTTGCTTTTTCTAGTGTTTGGCGCAGGCCTTACCATTTTGGTCGGAATCCCCGCGGGTTTCGCGTTCCTCGTGGGCTGGCTTAGGAGCCCCAAAGAGCACATCATTCCATTGATCCTCGGTGGCATGGCGCTTTTCTTTGTGCTCATGGCTTTCGTGATTACGCAATTAGTCGTTCACGTTATGAGCAAGGACTTTGTGGTCCCGCAAATGGCCCTCGAAGAGATCGGCGCAATCGAGGGCTGGCGACGGCTCTGGCCTCAACTCAAACGGGAGAAGGGAGGATATGCCGGATACATCGGAATGAAGATAGTCATGGCACTGGGAGCTGCGGTAGTTCTGGGAATCATTTCGGCCATTGTCCTTCTCCTGTTCCTGATTCCAGTCGGCGGACTGGGCGCGGTAGCCGTGATTGTGGGAAAAATGGCTGGGCTGACTTGGAACGCTTACACCATCACGCTGGCAGTCGTCGTGGGATCTGTCGTACTGGCCTTCATCTTGTATGTGATTTCTCTGATTTCTGTGCCGGCAGCAGTGTTCTTCCCCGCTTATTCCATCTACTTCTACGCCTCGCGTTATCCCGCGTTGGATGCGTTGCTGCGACCCGCACCCTCGCCCGTGATTTCGCCTGCGCCACCGGCGGAGGCGCCGCCGTTGCCGCCGACCCCTGAGCCGATCGGATAGCGTTGCTAATTATTGGCTCCGTCGGATGAGGTCTTCAAAATGATTGCCTGTGCTCGAACGTTCCTGGTCTGCATAGCCGTGCTTGTTCCCTTATGTACGTCGGTACTGCTCTCACAGACGCTCAAGTACTCAAAGCCTCCCGACGTAAAGAACGGCGAAGTTCTTTATAAGAATGGTTGCATCGCGTGCCATGGCAGCAATGGGAACGGGGCCCCGCAGACGAGCACCGAATTCCAGTGGCCCGACACCTTCCCCGATTTCACGCGATGCGATCAGACGACGGCAGAAACGAACGTGGCGTACAAAGACGTCGTTGTCCATGGCGGGCGGTCTCGCGGTTTGTCGGAGATCATGCCGGCATTTGGCGAATTGCTCACCTCGGATCAGATTGACGACGTTCTCGCATACATGCGCGGGTTCTGCACCGACAAACGTTGGCCGCGCGGAGAACTGAACCTACCGCGGGCGTTGGTGACGGAGAAGGCGTATCCAGAAGACGAAGTCGTGATTTCGGCCGCAATGAACGTCACCGGGGCGCCGGGTTTTACCATCGATGTTATCCATGAGCAACGATTTGGCATCAACAATCAGATCGAAATTGACGTGCCCATCAACACCCAAGACCAGAACCACGCCTGGAATAGCGGCTTGGGGGACATCACGTTCGCGGTGAAACGAGTGATGTTCGCGAATCTGCGCAAGGGATCTATTTTGAGTTTGCAGGGCGGAGTACTCGCTCCTACTGGCAATAGCAAACATGGATTCGGCAATGGGACGACGACGTTCGAACCCTTTGCCGCATTCGACCAACTCTTTCCCACGAATACGTTCCTGCAATTTCAGTTGGGGGCCGATTTGCCTCATCGCACGGCTATCACGCCGCAAAGCCTGTTCTGGCGGGCGGCAGTCGGGCAGACGCTCGCAGGGGATCATCGGTTGGGACGAATGTGGTCGCCCATGGTCGAGTTCCTGGCCGATCGCAACCTGAAGGATGGAGCGAAAACCAATTGGGATGTGCTGCCCGAAATGCAAGTCACGATTAGTGCCAGGCAGCATGTGCGCTTTGACATCGGGGTACGCACGCCGATGACGAACACTGCTGGGCGCGACAAGCAACTAGTGTTCTATTTGCTTTGGGATTGGGCAGATGGAAAGCTGTGGGAGGGCTGGAAGAAATGACGCTGCGCTGCCCGGCTCTGCTGCTGCTTTCGACCACGCTGCTCGGGTTGCCGGCGATGGCGCAGGCCGCTTCGAAGGACAAGAATCTGAACACGGCGTTTCGCACCTCGGACCGTTGCGTCGCTTGTCATAACGAATTGAAGACCAGTTCGGGCGAGGATATTTCCATCGGATTTCAGTGGCGGGCCAGCATGATGGCCAATTCCGCGCGCGACCCCTACTGGCAGGGAAGCGTGCGGCGGGAATCGATGGATCATCCTGAGTCGCAAACGAACATCGAAGATGAATGTTCGGTCTGCCATATGCCCATCACGCACTTGACGGCGAAGTCGGAGGGGCAAAAGACAAGGATTTTTGCGCACCTTCCGATATCTTCGTCGGACCAGGAGCATCGTGCCGCGGCGGACGGAGTCTCGTGTTCCGTTTGTCACCAGATCGAAAAGGCGCGATTGGGAACAAACGAGGCGGTAAATGGAAATGTCGTCATCGCCAGTGCGCAGAATAAAGATCAGCGGCCGGAGTACGGGCCGTTTGTGATCGATGCGGGGCATCGGCGCGTGATGCAGTCGTCGACCGGTGGCTTTGTGCCGGAGGCAGGCGATCAAATTCGCGACTCAGCGCTGTGCGGCAGTTGTCATACTCTGAAGACGGAAGCATTGGGGCCGGAAGGAAAAGAAATCGGCAGCCTGCCTGAGCAGATGCCTTACCAGGAATGGCTGCACAGCGACTACCCCGGCAAACAGACCTGCCAATCGTGCCACATGCCCGAAGTACAGGAAGCAGTGCCGATAACCGTCTTGTATGGGAAGCCGCGTGTGGGCGTGCATCGTCACGAATTCATTGGCGGAAACTTCTTTCTCCAGCGCATTCTGAACGGCCACCGGGATGAACTCGGCGTGGCCGCACTGCCACCAGAACTTTCGACCGCCGCCGACCGGACGGCCACCTTTCTGCAGACGCAATCCGCGCGGGTGAGCATTCGCAATTTGCAGACCACCGTTACCGGGCTTTCGCTGGATGTGCTGGTCGAGAATCTCACCGGACATAAACTTCCGACGGCGTATCCATCGCGACGCGCATGGCTGCGCATGGTGGTGCGCGACAGCGGTGGACGAGTCGTTTTCGAATCGGGTGCGCTCAATCCCGACGGCTCTATCGTCGGCAATGACAACGATGTAGACCGGTTGCGATTCGAGCCGTATTACCGCGAGATCAAGAGTCCGGAGCAGGTGCAGATTTTCGAGTCGATCCTGAAGGATGCGCAGGGAAAGGTGACTACTGGGCTTTTGTCGGCGATTGGATACCTGAAAGACAGCCGCATCCTGCCCAGCGGCTTCGACAAGAAAACCGCCGAGCCGGACATCTCCGTTGTCGGCGAGGCGGCCGACGATCCCGACTTCAACGATAGAGGCGCGCTTACCCGTTATGTGATCGAGACGGGCAACGCCGTAGGGCCTTTCCACGTGGAAGCAGAACTCTGGTACCAGCCAATCGGTTTCCGCTGGGCTCATAATCTCGCGCCGTATCAGGCGATGGAACCGCAGCGCTTCCTCGGCTATTACGAAACGGCGGCCGAACATTCAGCTATCGTCCTGGCGAGGGCTGAAGCGAATCGTTGATCCGACTTCAGAACGCTCACAGGTCTAGGAAATGGAGTACAGGCTGGGAACGCCGTGGGTCATCAATCCCTGGCTCTGTTCTTGATCCAAATCGGCGTGCCCACGAAGCCAAATGCCCGGCGGATCTGGTTTTCCAGGAAACGCTGATAAGAGAAGTGCAACTTTACTTTGCGGTCGGTGAAGATGACGAAGGTCGGCGGAGCGACCGCGGCCTGCGTCATGTAATAAATCCTCACTTGCTGGCGAGCAGGAACGGAGGCACGCTCGAAATCGACGTGCTTGAGAAAGCGGTTCATTTCTCCGGTCCCGATACGCTTGCGACGCTCACGGGCGACTTCTTCCAGAGTCGGGAATATCTTCTCGGTGCCCTTGCCGGTGGAGGCAGAGACGAATAACACCGGAGCGTAGCCGAGAAATTTCAACGCATAACGGACTCTTTCCTCGTAGGCGGTGCGGTCGGCCGGGCGCTTGTTCTCCTGCATTCGGGATGATTTCGTCTGGCGTCCGGTCCGCTCCTTGCCGCTGAGAACCAGGTCCCACTTGTTCACAATGATGATCATCGAGCGGCCGCTCTCATGGGCGTAGCCGGCGATGGCGGCATCGAGTTGGCTCACGCCTTCGGTGGCGTCAATTACGAGCAGTGCGATGTCGGCGGCTTCCAGATGTTTGCGCGCCATCACCACTGAAAGCTTCTCTGCCATCAGGTGGGTCTTGCCCTTGCGTCGGATGCCGGCGGTGTCAATGAAACGAAATCGCTGACCGTCGCGCTCCACGATTTCGTCGACCGCATCTCGGGTAGTCCCTGGGACGGGCGAGACGATGGCCCGCGCTGTGCCGGTGAGCCGATTCAGCAAGGTGGACTTGCCGACGTTGGGATGTCCGATGATGGCGACCTTAGTTTCGCGAGGCTCGGCGGCCGCTTCTTTCACTTTTTCGTCCGCTCCGTCCTCCGTTTCCGGAACCTCTCCGGAGTTCGGTTCAGCGATCATCGCTGGTGGCAAAACCTCAAGGATTGCATCGAGAACATCATCAAGTCCGCGCCCGTGCTCGCTAGAAATGGGAAACAATTTCCGGACTCCGAGGCGATGAAACTCATCGATGAGCGACTGCTGCTTGTCGCTGTCGATTTTGTTGACAGCAAGGAACAGCGGCTTACCGCTTCTAATCATGAGGCGGGCGAGTTCGAGATCAGGAGCCGCGAGTTCCGTGCGGCCGTCGACGACCATAATGACGGCGTCGGCTTCCTCGAGCGCTACCTTGGCCTGGCGAAAAATTTCCGAGGGGATGAAGTCCTTGTCGCCCGGCAGAATGCCGCCGGTGTCCACGATGCGGAGACGGCGTCCGCGCCACTCGGCCTCACCATAGAGCCGATCGCGCGTGATACCCGGCTCGTCGCCAACGATGGCGCGCCGCGAGCCCACCAGCCGGTTGAACAGCGTGGATTTGCCCACGTTGGGGCGACCCACGATGGCGATCGTGGGGACGCCAACCGTCGCAAGGTCACTCATCGAATTGGAATTGAGTCGGGTCAACGGCCTCAGCAACGATCACGTAGGGACAGCCGCCCCCCGGCTGCCCAGCCGGGTCCAAGACCCGGCGGCGAATCTCCCATCCACATTCATATTGGACCGTGGACTCTTCGGGTCCAGGACAGCCGAGGGCGACTGTCCCCACACGTGTGCAGTGAGTAGGTCAGCCAGCTATTATAGAGACTCGGTGGTCCCCGCCTCCCAGTCCGTTCCTGACGCCAAAAAGCAGGACGTCTCTCTGTACCAGTTCTTCGCGCCGGGCGGCGTGCTTTCCCGGAGCCATCCGGCTTACGAATTTCGCCGTGGACAACTGCAGATGGCGCAAGCGGTGGAGCAAGCGCTGGAAGAAAAGCGTCACCTGATCGTCGAAGCCGGCACCGGCACGGGCAAAACTTTAGCGTATCTCGTCCCCGTGATTCGCTCGGGCAAGCGCGTGATCATTTCGACCGGCACTAAGAACCTTCAGGAGCAGCTCTTTCACAAGGATATCCCTTTTCTCGAGCAGGCGCTCTTTCCCAACCGCGAGGGCAAGCTGAATGTCTGCTACATGAAGGGACGCAACAACTATTTATGCCGCAAGAAGCTTTACGACCTGACCGATCAGCCGGTGCTCAGCGGCTTGGAGGAGATTGAGCACTACCGCGCGATTGCGGCCTGGGAAAAGAGCACGCAGACCGGTGACCGAGCTGAACTGGCTTCGCTGCCGGAAGCCAGTGCGCTCTGGCACAAGCTGGACGCGCGCTCCGATACCTGCCTGGGTCAGAAGTGCAGTTCCTGGGATAAATGCTTCATCACTGAAATGCACCGCCGGGCGATGGAAAGTGACATCATCATCGTCAACCATCATCTGTTTTTTGCTGATCTGGCGATTAAGCAGCAAGCGGAGTACGCGCCGGACGCTGGAATTTTGCCCGAAGTCGGAACAGTGATTTTCGATGAAGCTCACGAACTGGAAGACGTGGCCGGCAGTTATTTTGGAATTTCGGTCAGCAATTCCCGGTTTGAAGAATTGTGCCGCGACGTGGAAGCTTCGTTGCAACGCAACCATATGTTGTCGGTATCGCTTTCCGGGGCGCTGAAAAACCTCCGTGAACGTGCCATGTTTTTCTTCGCCCTGTTGCCGCAGGGTGAAGGCCGCTTCGCCTTTGAGAACCGCCGTGAGTTTTTGGAGGAGAATGGTGACGAGTTTATTTCTTTGCACCAGTCGCTGCAGCGGCTGGCTTCGGAACTGGAAAACTTGCCGTCGAAGCCGGAGGAGGTCTTCAACTTCGCGCGGCGGGCTCAAGAGCTGCAGGTGCAGCTCGGATTTCTAATGGAGTCGGATGATCGCAACACTGTGTTTTGGATCGAACGCCGGCGCGGCGGCCGGGACAAAATGAACACATTCCTCCAGGCCACGCCGATTGATGTTGCGCCCATCCTGAAGACCTGCCTGTTCGACAAACTGGAGTGCGCAGTCCTGACCTCGGCCACGCTAGCTGTGGGCGGCGGCTTCGAGTACATGCGGCGGCGACTCGGCCTGGAATACGTCCGCGAATCGGTGCTCACTTCACACTTTGATTATGAGCACCAGGCATTGCTGTACGTGCCTCCGGACCTTCCCGACCCACGCACGCCGCAGTTCGCAGCCAAGGCCGCGGACCGCATTCGTCACCTGCTCGAAATTACCCGCGGGCGCGCGTTCGTGCTGTTTACCAGTTATGCGCAGATGAAAGATGTTTACCAACGGCTGCTGGGCGAGTTGGAATTTCCCATGCTGTTGCAGGGGGATGCCCCGAAAACCGCATTGCTCGAGGAATTCCGCCTCACCCCGCATGCGGTCCTGTTTGCTACGTCGTCATTCTGGCAGGGCGTAGATGTGCAGGGTGAGCAGCTTAGTTGCGTGATCATCGATCGCCTGCCGTTCGCCGTGCCCACCGACCCGATCGTGGCCGCGCGCGTAAAGTCAATCGACGCCGAAGGTGGCAATGCCTTCTTCCAGTATCAAGTGCCGGCGGCTGTAATCACGCTGAAACAGGGCTTCGGACGTCTGATTCGGTCGTTACATGACCGCGGCCTACTCTGTCTTCTCGATAACCGCATTTTGAAGAAAACGTACGGCCGAATCTTCGTGGAAAGCCTGCCGAATTACCGGCGGACCACTGACATCAGGCAGGTGGAAGAGTTCTTTGGAAGTTCAGAATAAATCGACCCAGGACAAAGCTGCCTACGCGTACTCCCGCTCGATCTCACGAATCGCTTTGTACCGTCCAAACGTCTCCCTTTCCGGCTCCAGCCCTAATACGGAACGCAGCGTGCTTCCGCGAAAAGTGTGAGCCAACATTTGTGGCGCGTGGCTCAAGATGAACCAGGGATCATGGCGAAAGGCCGCAGGCATGTGGCGGATTTTCATCCAGCGCTCCGCCTTCCATCGCAGATATTCAGTCTCTTCGGCTGAAACATGTTTGGTGCGCACCACGGCGGTAGTGCCGTCGTATTCCTCGAAGCGTTCGTTCATGATCAGCCCCTGATCGCGGAAGTCCTTGGTCATGGGAGTGCGCGGATAAGGCGTGGGATGCTGGATGTAAGGCCAGTCAACGTAGCGTCGCGCGAATGCCAGATTGGCTTCGATGGACTCGCGGGTATCGTCGGGATTGCCAACGATCAGTCCTCCCACCACATACATCTGGTTGCGATGCAGGTATTCGATGGCTTTCAGGGTCGCGTTTCCAGTGTTATGGCCGTTATCGCGCGCTGCGTTCTTTGCGGCCGCACGCAGGAATTCAAGATCACCATCCAGAATGTTCTCAATCCCAAGAAACACGTAGCGGAATCCGGCTTGTCGCATCAGCGGCGCGAGCGTTTCGCCCTGATTGGCGATGGCCGAAGTCATGCCCTGGACAAAGTAATCCAGCTTGTTCAGTCCGGCCTCGATGATGGCGTGGCATAGCGCCTCAAATCGGTGGACGTTGAGGGTAATGTTGTCGTCCACAAGAAAGATGGTGCGCGCGCCATGGTCGCGGGCATCGCGGATGTCCGCTATAACGCGATCAAACGAGTAAGTGTGGAAGTTTCGCCCACGCATTTCGATGATCGAGCAGAAGCTGCAATCGTAAGTGCAACCGCGTGATGTTTCGATCACGTCAACTTGACGCCCGAGTAGCGTGTAGCCTCTGAGCACACGCGCGCTACGATTGGGTAATTTCACTTCACCATCTTCGAGTCGATGAATCGGTCGGTCGGGATTGTGCACCCACTGGTCCCCGTTTCGATAAGACAGACCACAGATCCTATCGAAACTGCCGCCCTGCTCAAGTGCACGCAGCAGCTCGCGAAAAGTTAGTTCGCCCTCGCCGCGAACAATGTAGTCCACACCCGTCGGAACGTAGGCATCTGGCGCAAGGCTCGGGTCATAGCCACCGACAACTACCCGAACCTTCGGCTTCAGAGAACGTACCAACTCAACTATGCGCACCGCCGTCCGACGTTGAAACGTCATCACAGAAAGACCGACCACTTCAGGGTCGAACTCGCGCATCAGCCGAGTGACGGTTTCCCGCGAACGGCGCTGTACCAGGATCAGGTCGGCCACGGCCACGCGATGGTGGGGATCGACATTACCGGCTAGGGAGGTCAGAGCTCCGTTCGGCATTCGAACGGCGACCGCAGGCATGTGCTCAAACGAGTCCGGCATTGAAAGCAACAGGATGTTCATAGCCTTCCGTTGTGCCTTCCGTCTTCTCCGTGAGGGGCAGGAGAACTGGGCCCGGAACTTGAATGATGCGAAGATTGTAGCGCGGCTCGCGGTAGAATAAGTAGTTAGATTGATGGGGTGAGGCCCGGCCTGTGTTTACTAGGGCCCGCCGAGGGGTCCATGTTCGAAGTCACAGTTGACGATTCGTTTGCCGCGGGGCACTACCTGCGCAATTACAAAGGCAAGTGCGAGAATCCCCACGGGCATAACTACAGAGTGCGGGTCACGCTTGCCGGCAAGGAACTCGATAAGGCTGGTCTGCTGCTCGACTTCAAGGACCTACGGGATGTGATGAAAGCCGTCATCGATCGCCTCGATCATCAGATGATCAACGATCTGGAGCCTTTTACGGTATTGAATCCCTCGGCAGAGAATTTGGCCAAGTATTTTTATGATGAGACCAATGTCAAGCTGGATCGCGCGACCAGCGGCCGAGTCCGAGTGAAGAACGTAACTGTATTCGAGACGGATACGACGACGGCGACCTATTCGGAGTAACTGTCATTCCGAGCGACGCTGAACCGCGCCTGGGCAGTGCAGGACTCGAGGAATTCCTACGATTGGACAGGACATCGCTTTTAGGGGTCCTTCGATTCGCCAATGGTTTCGCGCGCGAAACCATAGCCTCACTCAGGATGACAACGGAGCCAGAGCACAGCTGACGGATAAGCAGGCGCCATGCAGATTACTGAGATCTACAAATCGATCCAGGGCGAGTCAACGCATGCCGGAGTGCCTTGCGTGTTTGTCCGTCTGACCGGCTGCAATTTGCGCTGCTCCTGGTGCGACAGTGAATACACTTTTACCGGTGGCCATCGCATGACGCTGGAACAGGCGCTGGAAGAAGTGGCGCAACTTAGCCCGGATGGCGGGCTGGTGGAGATTACGGGCGGCGAGCCTATGTTGCAGGAGCGCGAGGTGGTCCCGCTGATGCAACGCCTGTTGGATGCGGGTTACACTGTTCTGTTAGAGACCAGCGGCGAGCGGCCACTGGAGCGGGTGCCCAAGGGTGTGGTTAAGATCGTGGACGTAAAGTGTCCAAATTCTGGCGAGCCCGACACCTTCCACATGGAAAACCTCGAAGCGCTCGATTCGCAGGATGAAGTCAAGTTTGTGCTGAGTGATCGCACGGACTACGAATTCGCTCGCGACTTCGTGGGACGTCATCAGTTGGGCCGACGGGTGAACGCGGTTCTGTTCTCACCTGCCTTTAGCAAAGATGCGAGTGGAGGAGGCGATACCTCGCATTGCCTGCTCGATCCGCGGGAACTGGCGGAATGGATGTTGGCTGATGGCATTGCCGCGCGGCTGGGGCTGCAGATTCATAAGTTCATCTGGGACCCCGCGCTGAAAGGCGTCTAATCATCGGTGCTGGCATGAGTCGTAGCGAGTCAGGCGCAGTTGTACTTCTCAGTGGCGGTATGGACTCCTGTGTCTGTGCGAGCCTGGCGGCGCGGGATTACCACGCCGCGGCGGTGCATATCAGCTATGGTCAACGTACTGAAGAACGTGAACGGCAGTCGTTTTCGGCGATCTGCGATCACTTGGGAATCTGCGATCGGCTGCTGGTAAGGAATGAGGCCCTACTGGCGATTGGCGGCTCAGCGTTGGTTGACCCGAACATTGCTGTGCCGGAATCGCACGCCATCGGGCACGACATCCCAGTCACGTACGTGCCCTTCCGCAACGCTCACTTTCTCTCCGTAGCCGTTAGCTGGGCGGAAGTGCTAGACGCCGAAAGGGTCTACATTGGCGCCGTGGAGCAGGACAGTTCAGGATATCCCGACTGCCGCCCCGCCTATTATCAGGCCTTCAACCAGGTAGTAAAGACGGGAACAAAGGCAGGCCGGATTGAGATCGTGACTCCGCTGATTGCCATGCGCAAGGCGGAGATAGTAAGGCTTGGCCTTGAATTGAACGCGCCCTTCGATTTAACGTGGTCTTGTTATAGCCGGGAAGACAGCGCCTGCGGATCGTGCGACAGTTGCGTGTTACGATTACGCGCGTTCCGGGAGGCGGGAGCGGTAGACCCGATTCCATATGCCGCGGCGCTACAAGGCGCTTAGGATCTGATTTCCGATTGTCAATTTCTTGTTTCGCCAAGCTGACGGGAGTTGGACGCATCAATCGAAACCGGAAATCTTACATTCAGGTTTAGCCGGGAGGCCAAAATGAAGCAATGTTCAGTGGTATTGATCCTGCTTGTGTTCGTCGCGGGACTGTGCATTTCTCCAGTCTTCGCCCAAGCAACGGGAACAGTCAAGGGCGTGTGCAAGGACATGGAAGGCAAGCCGATCGTGGGTGCAACCGTGGAGTGGTTCAACACAGAAAACGGACGCAAATACGCCCTCAAGACCAACAAAAAAGGCGAGTATTTTTCGCTCGGTATTGATCCGGGAAAATACCGGGTAACACTGACCCAAGACGGTAAGGAACTCGACAAGGTTGGCAACTTTCCGGTCGGAGTGGATGAGGCAACCCTCGACTTCGATTTGAAGGCGTCGCAGGTCCAGGCCGCCCAGCAGCAAGGAATTAATCCGGAAAAGTTGAAGGAGATGCAGGCCCAGAAAGAAAAAGCCGAGAAAGAAGCCGGCACGGTCAAGACCCTCAATGAAAAGCTGGGTGCCGCCCGACAGGACATCAGTAGCGGCAACTTCGACCAGGCAGTCGCTCTAATGACAGAAGCCACAACCCTCGATGCCACTCGTGATCCACTCTGGGCAACGCTCGGTGACGCCTATCGCGGCCAGGCCCGGCAATTGGACAAGACGGACCATGCAGCCGCAAAAAAGAGCTACGAACAGTCCATCCAGGCTTATGAAAAAGCGATTCAAATGCGGCAGGATTCTGCCGCCGCGCAAAAGGATCCGGACGCAAACAAGAAGCTGGCTCCGTATTACAACAACGTCGCTGAAGCCTACTCGAAGATCGGAAGGGTGGATGATGCAGTTAAAGCGTATACCCAGGCCGCGCAGTTGGATCCGGCCAATTCCGGGACTTACTACTACAACATGGGCGCGGTGCTGACCAATGCAGGTCGAACCGATGAAGCGCTGGCTGCCTTTGACAAGACTATCGCCGCCGACCCCAACAAGGCGGACGCGTATTACCAGAAAGGTGTGGCTCTGATCGCGAAGGCAACCACCGATCCCAAGACGGGCAAGGTGACGCCGGCCCCGGGAACTCAGGAAGCGCTGAACAAATACCTGGAACTGCAGCCCAACGGACCGTACGCCGAAGGCGCTAAGGGTATGTTGCAGTATATCGGCAGCACAGTCGAAACCAGCTTCGGCAGCAAGAAGAAAGGTGCAAAGAACTAGAATTCTATTGCGTTCGAGTAATGGAGTCAGGGCGGCCTCGGGCCGCCTTTTTCTTTGCTCGGGCAGTACTTGGAGGGAATGACCCCAGACATTACGAAGGTCCATGCACTTGACGTTCTTCCTAGAACGACGCGCTGCTTTTCGCTAGAGTGGTGCTTTGGTATCCGAAAAGACGACAGAGGATGACCGCGGCCGTTCCTGAACTTTTCCCTCCCCCATTGCTCACGCCGCCGTCCAGGCAAACCCTATGGCAGCACCGGGAACCGCACCTATCCAGGTAACGCTTGAAGCTGGCTCCGGCTCGGGCCCAATTGCTACCCACACTCTGCTGGCGGCGATGTTGCGCGCTACAGATCACGTCAGCGACTTGATTTTCTCGCCCGGACGCCCGCCACAAGTGGAAGTCTATGGACAATTGATTCAGGTGCAAGCCTCCGGACTGCGCTCGTTGACCGCCGACGATACTCGTCGCATTGCTTCCGACTTGATTGGGAATAATAAACAGGCACTCACGGTGCTGCGCGAGCAAGGATCCTGTGATATTTCCTTTGGTTTGCCCGGACTGGCTCGGTTTCGCGTGAACGTTTTCATTCAGCGCGGCAGCTGCGCCGTGGTGATGCGTGTGATTCCAACCGTTATCCCGCAATATTCGTCTCTGGGTCTGCCGCCGCAAATGGGAGAAGTGGGGAGCCTTCGCGATGGCATCGTACTGGTGACTGGCCCGCGGGGATCGGGGAAGTCGTTTACCCTGGCTACCCTACTCGACCGCATCAACGAACAGCAGACCTGCCATATCATCACCATCGAAGACCCGATCGAATTTCTGCACAATCACAAGCGCTCTACGATTCATCAGCGAGAGCTGCATAGCGACACCCCGAACTTCGCGCTGGCTCTTCGAGCAGCGTTACGGCAGGCGCCCAAGGTGATTCTGGTGGGCGAGATGCGGGACCGCGAGACTATGGAGATGGTCCTGGAAGCGGCCGAGACTGGACATCTGATCCTCTCCAGTCTCAACACGGTGGATGCGGCCAAGACCGTGGAACGTATTGTGGCAGCATTTTCGGTTCCCGAGCAGTCGTCGATTCGCAGCCGCCTGGCGAAAAGCCTGCGTTACATAATCTCTCAGCGACTCATTCCGCGCCGGGACGGTGGCCGGGTGGCTGCTCTCGAAGTCTGCAAAGCAACGGCACGCACGACGCAATGCATTGAATGCGAGGACCACTCAGGCCTGCTCCAGGCGGTGAAGAACGGCGCTTCCGATGGCATGCAGCACTTCGACGGCGAACTCGAGAAGCTGGCACGCGCCGGAATCGTCGATAAAGACACGGCGCTGGCGTACGCGACCGACGCACCCGGACTCCAGAAAGCGCTGGAAGTTTAGTTCCTCCCCATCCCGGCTGTCGTATCATCGGCTGCATGGCTGCTCTCCCCGAACCCTCGTCAATTTTGACATTCGCAGAAGCGCGCCACCTGGTGGAGGAGCACGCTGCGCGCCTGCGCCCGCGGGGCAAAGAACTCGTCGACCTGCTTGAGAGTGCCGGACTGGTCCTGGCTGAGCCAGTAGCTGCCGACCGCAATTTTCCCCCCTTCCCGCGAGCCACGCGCGACGGCTATGCAGTGCGGGCCGCCGACCTGGCTCAGATCCCCGCCATACTTGAGGTCGTCGGAGAGATCAAAGCCGGAGCGTCTCCCGAAGCTGCCATCAGGCTGGAACCGGGCCAGAGCGCGGCTATCATGACCGGCGCTCCTGCACCACCCGGGGCCGATGCCGTAGTGATGGTGGAATACACATCGCGCCACGGCAGCCGAGTCGAGATCACAAAAGGAATCTCTGCCGGAGACAACATCGTACCCATTGGCTCGGAGGCCAAGCGCGGCGACCGCCTGCTTTCTCCAGGGGTGCGCTTGGACCATGCGGCTATTGCGGTGGCTGCTTCGGCGGGAAGAAGTCATTTGCTGATTTACCGCAAACCGCAAATCGCCGTGCTGGCCACGGGCGATGAGATTGTAGATATTGAGGTCCTGCCCGGTCCTAACCAGATCCGCAATTCCAACAGCTATTCGCTAGCGGCACAAATCCAGGCTGCGGGCGGAGAAGCGGTCTTGTTGCCGATCGCTCCCGATGAACCCGGGCGTCTGCGCGAGTTGATCGGCGATGGCTTCGAGTCCGACCTACTACTGCTGACGGGTGGCGTTTCCATGGGAAAATACGACCTCGTCGAGCAAGTGCTGGCTGATTTCCAGGCCGAGTTTTTCTTTACCGGCGCGCAAATCCAGCCCGGCCGTCCAGTCGTATTCGGGCGCGTCCCATCTAGCTCGGGCGCTCCGGCCCGCGAAGGCGAAGGGCACGGCTTCAGCCGCGCGGATCAGAAGGCGGACGGGGGCGCGTTAGCCGCTGCTGGGCATACCTATTTCTGTGGTCTACCGGGGAATCCGGTTTCCACCATGGTCACCTTCGAATTCTTTGCCAGGCCGATTCTGGAAGCCTTGGCCGGGATGACACCGAGGAAACTGATCTTCCTGCACGCGAAGCTTAAATCCGAAATCAAGACCAAGCCTGGGCTGAAACGATTCCTGCCCGCAGTCCTGTCGGGAGAATTTGAGCAGGCAGAAGTAGAACTCGTCCGCTGGCAGGGTTCTGGTGATATTGCAGCGACAGCGCGGGCGAACTGCTACATCGTGATTCCTCCGGACCGCGAAAAGATTCCCGCGGGCGAATGGGTTCCCTTGCTGTTGCGATAAATTGCTGATTTAGACGCAGAGCTGTTCGAGTCCCGCAAAAGCCGTGAACTTCTTTTCCCAACCGGTGTAGGGCAGCGAAGTTCTTTTAAGGAAGCTGCCAGTCGAGCGCATAGACTTCCTCGGTACTCTCATCGCGCAGGAACAGTGGGGAACCGTCCGGGGTCAGACCATTCCACCAGAAGAAATCCGCCTGCACCCGCCGTGCATCAATGTCGGCGACGCGCTCCCGCCTGCGATCTGAAACTCGCATCCGAAAAAACGCCGGATCCTTTACATCGAACGATTGAAAGTAGAGATAGATTCCATCTCGCGACCATGCTGGGCAGCCTTCCGACAAGGGAACGGGTTCCATCCACTTCCGACTGGCGGCCTCGAAGAGCATCAGCTTTTGGCCGTCAGCCGTGGTCGCGGAGATGTAACGGCCATCAGGAGACCAGCGGGGACAGTACAGCCCTTCTGAGCCGGGCAGCGACGAAATCTGACGGGTCTTAAGATCAAGCAAATGGATGGCGGTGGCGGTGGCATCACCAGAGATCTCATCCGGCAGACCGCCGAACACCATCGAATTCCCGTCGGGTGACCAGTCCGGGGCGGCCTGGCTATCGTCTCCAGCCGTTGCTTCCTGTGGGCTCACTCCTCCTTCGAATGGGACGAGATAGATTTTCCATCCCCGACCAGGCTCTCGGCCCATGAAGGCAATCCGCTTGCTGTCAGGCGACCAGCGCGGCAACATTGCTTCCATCGGAGGGAAGGTCAATTGCAGCCGTTGACTGCCGTCCGTTTTGCTCCGCCACAGCGTCCCCTCGGGATATGCAACATAGCTGACCCAATCGCCATCTCCAGAAAAGGCCAGCCCGTTCGCCGAAATTCCGTCCAGATAACGTACAAACTGACGCGACTCTGCGTCATATCGCACTAATTCGCCGTGGAGCTTCGAGCCCAGAGCAAAGAGCCTTTTGCCATCTTTACTGGGAAGCGGAAGCGACAAACTCATGGGTCCGGCGGTCAACTGCGCCGGTTCGCCCCTGGTTTTAGACCACCAAGCTTCTTTCTCGCGAATCGCCCAAATATCGATCCTGCCGTCACGGGTGGATTGAAAAACAAAGTACTTTCCATCCGGAGTCCAATTGCCACAACACTCTGAAGAATGGTTACTCCAGCCTGGCAGGAGAGGGTGCAAGTTAGTGCCATCCCCCGAAACTTCCCAGAGCGAACTGGTCCCTCTCGTCGGATCGTGCTGGCTGAAACGAAGCACACTTCTGTTGGGGGACCATCGCGGCCAGACCGGCAATCCTGCCACGCTCACCAGCTTCCGGGCCTCGGTACCATCGCTTTTCGCAACGAACAGATCGTGGCCATGGGTATAGACGATCTGACCGTCGGCGGACCAGGTTGCGTCTTGGGTCACATCGCCAATTCGACGCGGTGAGCCTCCCAGCACCGGAACCACCCAGAGCGGCACTTGGAGTTCATTCGCTAACCACGTGTACACCAGCAAGTGGGATCCGTCGGGAGAGACACCGAGCACGCCCACGTTAGAAAAGGATGTGGGAACCAGCGCGGTCTCTCCGCCCGCAACTGACACCTGGCCGATAACGACATTGCCACCACTGCCCCTTTCTTCCGTGAAGTAGAGACGGGCGCCATCCGTGACGAGTGGCGGCCCGATCGACCCGACCGACAATGCGCTGGCCTTATCTGCATGATCATTTGTGATCTGGGTGTAGTTAAGCACTCTCGGTGGCGGCAGTGGAGAAACCGACCGTAGCGCCAGCAGCGCGCCTGCTATCGCCACAAGGATCACCACTAGAAGGGTTGCAATTGACCGCAGCCGTCGCGTCGCGTCCTTGCTTCCGGCTTCGCCAGATCGGCTCGGCTCGGTGGGGGGCTTCGCCGTCGGCTCCACAGGAATCTCCGACGCAAGTGGCCGACCGTCGACTGGCGCAATGAATCGGTATCCACGACGATGCAGGGTTTCAATGAACCGAGGATTCTCGGGTTGGTCGCCCAGCGCCTCACGCAGTTTCTTGATTGCGCTGTTCAGACTGTGATCGAAGTCAACGAATGTATCCGCCGGCCAAAGCCTTCGCTGCACTTCTTCCCGGGTCACCATCTCTCCCGGCCGCTCCAACAGCATGGCCAGTACCTGGAAAGGCTGGTCCTGGAGCTTGATCCGAAGGCCGCTTTTGCGTAGTTCCCCTTCCTGGAGATCAACTTCAAAAACTCCAAAGCGGATGACACGCGGAATTTGAGAGAGCGGCATTGCTGATCGGGACGAGTCTACCATTGCCTAGTTTTTTTTAGCGTAGGCCTCCTCTAACGATTTTCTAACATAAGTACCCTCTTATCAGCATATTAACTGGCTACAACTCAATCACTCTTAGATCACTTACGGTGCATTGCAATGCCCTGGTGAGTATGGGATTTTTGCCCCGAAATCAGCGGTTTCAACCGCGAGGAGAACGATATGAAGAAACAACAGTGGCAAGTCCTGGTATTTCTTACGCTGCTTCTGGCAGCTGCATCAGTAGTTGGTGAAACCAACCGTGGAGACCTGAACGTGAACATCCCGTTCGCGTTCGTCGTGGGGAACCAAACGCTTCCCCCTGGACACTATGTGGTCACGCGCTTTAATGACAGTACGCTTCGCTTCTACAACTCCCAGAGACAGGGCGCGTTTGTGCCAACGCACAGCGTGGAGGGTAAGGCACCGGAAAGCGCCGGGAAGATGATTTTCCATCGCTACGGGAACACTTATTTTCTTTTTGAGGTGTGGTCTCCCGCAAAAGGCACTGGACGACAAGTTTTTACATCGTGGGCTGAAGAAGAGTTAGCCCGCCAGGGAACCGAGAAGCAGGTTGCAGTCCTACGAATAGCGCAATAGCCGAATGGCGCCCGAGGAGAGATATCGCGTAGAGGCGCGGAGCAGGAGCCGCACCTCACGGCTAAGCGCAGCTCGATCAATGTAAGATAAGGTTTCCAGATGACTCGGAAGCTTTCTCACTATGACCGCGCCGGACGCGCCAGAATGGTGGACGTTTCCGCCAAGGCAGCGACCAAACGCGAAGCCGAGGCGAGCGCCTTCGTCGTATTGAGGCCTGCCGTGCTGAAAGCGCTGCCCAGAAATCCCAAGGGCGACCCGCTTGAAGTGGCGCGGCTGGCGGGGATTATGGCTGCCAAACGAACTGCCGATCTGATTCCCATGTGCCATCCGCTGCCGCTTTCGCACGTTGCTGTCGAAATGCGGCTGTGCGAGAATGGCGTCGCTATTACCTCAAAAGTTGCGACCACAGCGGTAACCGGAGTGGAGATGGAAGCGCTGGTGGCGGCCAGCGTGGCCGCGCTGACCGTGTACGATATGTGCAAAGCTCTGGATAAGAGCATCGAAATCCGCGAAATCATGCTGGAGCGCAAGTCCGGAGGAAAGAGCGGTGATTATGCGCGCGCTCGCAGGAAGTCATAGCCTTCATGCTGAATAATGTCAAAGTCCTGCTGGTTGATGACAACCCTATGGTTCTGGGGTTGCTGCGGGGCGCACTGACGCCGTTGGCTAACGTAACTACCTCAACTGACTCCGCCGACGCGCTGCTCAAGGCGGTCGATGACCCTCCTGATCTGCTGGTCAGCGATTATCGTATGCCGGGCATGGACGGCCACCAATTGGTGGAAAAACTCAAGAGCCGTCCCAATACCGCGGGGATTTCGGTGATCCTCTTAGCCAGCAAAGCCGATATCAGTGAAAAGCTCACTCACCATGAGCCCATCGATGATTTTGTGGAAAAACCGTTCTTCCTGAAGGAAGCCACGCACCGCATCAAGCGCGTAATCGACAAAATCGCGCTGGAGAAAATGGCGAAGACAGTGGCGTCGGACGGCGTGCTGCGCGGCAGCCTTTCACAGATGAATGTGATCGATTTGGTACAGTCACTGGAAATGGGCCGCAAGAGCTGTGCGCTCACCCTGACCAACAAAGACGAGAAGTGCGAAATGTACGTCAGCGAGGGCCAGGTGACACACGCGGTTTATGGGTCGCTCGTGGGCGACGCAGCCGTGTTCAAGGTGCTGCGCTGGACGGAAGGCAACTTCCAAATCGATTTCGAGGGTAAGACCTCCGAACAGACCACTCAACTCAACACTCAGGGCTTGCTGATGGAAGGCCTGCGCCTGCTCGATGAGTCGGCCAAGCGGGACGGTGACGAAGCGGAGGAGGAAGAAGATGTCCTCCTCGACTCCTGAGACTCTCACCGCCGCGGTCCTTACGGTCAGTGACTCCTCGTCGCGGGGTGAGCGAGCTGATCTTTCCGGGCCAGCTGTGGCGGAAGCGCTCAAGCAACGCAATTTTTCGGTCGTTGCCACCGAGATTGTTCCCGACGAGCAACCCGACATTCAACAAGCGATTCTCCGCCTGGCAAAAGCCGCGCGTTTCGTGGTGACGACGGGTGGAACCGGAATCACGAAACGCGATGTCACCCCCGAAGCCACGCGGGCGGTGTGCGATCGTCTGCTCGAGGGCGTGGCTGAGCGCATGCGATCTGAAGGTGCAAAGACAACTCCGTTCGCGGCCCTCAGCCGGGCTATCTGCGGAACCTGTGGAAAATCCCTAGTTCTGAACCTTCCCGGTAGCCCTCGCGGATCGGTCGAAGCACTGCAAGCGGTGATCGATCTCGTGCCGCACGCACTGGATTTGCTGCATGGAAAGACGAAGCATCAGTAAGGGTGCTCATGGGCATCGATACCGACTGTTCGCAGCTGACGTATTCGTCTCTGACAGCTTCAAACGCTGGCAGCTCCACTAGTGACAGCTGCGCCACTGACTGGTTCACCGCTGCATGGTTCGCCGTGGAAGGGCACGGCTTCAGCCGTGCCACAAAAGGTCCTGCAACGAAGGGCTTTAGCCCCTGACGGAAGTCTGGTCGTCTCTCATTCCGGCTCCAACCACTGGCTGCGGCGTGGCCGATCACGTCTCCCCAGGTTTTCGCGTAGACTCCTAGTTTTATCTGCGAGATCAGCGTCTTGAAAACCATCAAGCACATCCTCGCCCGCTATACCGGGTTCCTCTGGGCGTTACTGAAACCACTCGGCGTATGGGGCGTCTTCGCGATCTCCGCTATCGATGCCGCATTTTTAGGCTTACCCATAGATGTGGTCGTCGCGACTTATGTCTACCAGGACCGCGCCCGGTTCCTGTTGTATGTGATCATGGCATCGGCTGGGTCGGCCGTGGGCAGCATCGTCATTTACTTCATAGGGTACAAAGGCGGCGAGGAGTTGTTGCGAAAACGCATTTCGCCAGAGCGATTCGAAAAGTTCCACCAGGCATTCGACAAACATCCGTTCTGGAGTCTGATGTTCCCGGCGATGCTACCACCGCCCACACCGTTCAAACTCTTCGTTCTGGCGGCAGCGGTTTCCGAGATGCAGTTTGGCCACTTTCTACTGGCCATTTTCTCCGGACGCTGCGTACGGTTTCTAATTCTTGCAATTCTGACCCTTGAGTTTGGTCCGGGATTCGTGCAAGGAGTGGTTCGGCTTTTCCATACACACTCCTACTGGATATTGATCGCGGCCGTGGTGGCACTGGCGGCGTGGCTGGTGGCGCGGAGAATGAGAGTGCGGGCAAGGGGGTCAATCGCGCAGAACGTGGAGAGAAATTAGAACGTGTCTCGTGGGCAGACGTGGACCGTTACCGGCGGAGTCGCGATGTTTCACCAGAATCCTTACAATGCTTGATTAGTGGACTAAACACCCTACGGTCAAGCATTTAGAGCATCGTTTTTTGGCTTCGAATTTTCTTGATCATTCGCGTCGGCTTTAGGGCAAGAATAATCTGGCTAATGCGTTCCAAAAGAGCGCGTCCTAGTCCTTGGACCTCTAGTTCTCGGGAGGCCGCCATGCGGTCTGCGATAGCACTGTTCGGCCTACTCTCGACCATTTCCAGTTTCTCGCAGGGGCAGAGCGAAACCCTTCATAAGGTTGAGGGCCAAGTCATGAGCGCGAGACTAGGTCCCGATGACTGGGGAGTTCAGGATGCTGGGTGCGACTCAAAAGGAAATGTGTTTGCGACTCTACGGAAGTCAGAAGAGGACGAACCTGCAGACCGCCCTTTGCTGATCTTTGACAAAGCGGGCTTATTAAAGGCTCGATTCTCATCGAGCAGTAAAGATGATCCCGGGGTGTTCCCGGTGGAGCCAACGGCTTTGTTGTCTGATGGAGGAGTCGCCAGGTTGACTTTGCCTAGGTGGTCTTGTGATCCGCCTTCACTGTCTATCTTCTCGGCCGAGGGTAAACTGAAATCAAGGGTGAAGCTCGATCCACCGGCGATAATTCCATACCAGCTCGCAGTGTTTCCCTCGGGAGATTCTTTGATTTCGGGTCTTGAGCGTAGTCATAGTCGCCGATCCTTGGGAGCATACAAGAGCTTCACCGGCATTTACGACAAAAACGGTCACCTGCAAAAACGATTGTCTCCTCCCGAGGATGCTGAAATTGACGCGGACGCAGAGCGCGGCGACTCCCGGTATGCTCACGGCCCTATGTTCGGGAACATGGCGGTCTCGTTCGGTCAGGGTCGACTTGCGGACGATGGGAACGTCTACCTCATGCGTCGCACATCGCCTGCGACGGTGTATGTGATTTCTCCCTCAGGGGATGTGTTACATACGCTGAGCATCGAGCCCGCGGACAGGGGCCAGATGCCCTTCGATATGCAGATTGGAGGAGGTCGCATCGTGGTGGAGTTCAGTCTATCTTGCTCTGCTGACCATTGCGAGGGCGCGAATTTTGCGGTCGCAGATGCTCTCACAGGTCAGAAACTCTCTGACTACGCAGACGACAAGAGTTTGGGCGGCGTTTTTGGTTGCTATAGCGCCAAACCGGAGCGCTTCACTTTTCTAACGGTCGGTGACGACAACAAGCTGCGGATGATCCAAGCCTCAGTCAAGTAGCACGAAAATTGCTGTCACGATCATGGCTTCCCGGCAACTATCTTCAACCGACATTTGTGGAACGGCGAGTAGCCGGTTTCGCGGCGTGACTTGGCGGTCTCCGAGCTAGATCAACTGGCTGCCACCTGGCTCCTCGCAAAAAACCCCTTTGTCATCCGGCGCCGGATCAGTTAGTCGAGCGGGTGTTACCCGCCCCGTATGGGTCGGGGGGACTCATCCTGTGGGTCTTGACAACGAACTGCCGACGCAGTAGGGTTCTACGCCATCGGGGTACGTAATGTGGTAAAGCGCAGTAAATGGACATTTCTGCTAGTCGTGGTCACAGCAGTGATTTTCATCTCCGTCATGCCCATGGCGGATAACCCTGAAACTGCGTTTAACGAAATCGACACTCCGGTTAACCAAAGTATCCCTGTTGCTCCATGGATGAAATTTACGCCTCCCATCAGAATTTCTATCATTCTTCCCAGATCGTTCAGCTGCGCGGGGGACAGGATTCGCACGTCGGTGGAATCGATATCAATTGCGACGCACCGGCAATCAAGCCCGCTGCCTGAACTCCTCTGCACGTTCCTCATCTGAGGGGAACCTAAATTTCCAAATAGAGCGGTGAGTGACCACAGCGGGGTCACGCATTCATCCGTCCGATTCGGACGATGGGGCCATTTCAAGTGATCCGATTTTGCTGAGCTTCCGGATGTCCCCAGTTGCAGGTGGACCGCACGACGACGGGGGCGTTTTGCAGGGTTCTGCTTGCACTCAGGGAGACGCCGGATAAGGTGGTCCGCGCTTCGGTTTGGGGAAGGCCAAGCGCGGACCGTTTCCGAATAACGTTTAATCCTCGCTCGCTTTCGTAACCGTTCATGTGAGAGTGAAGAAAATCGAAACTCCAACCCCGCCCCTGTGCTGAAGGAGGATTGCATGAACCGTTGTCTCAGTGTGTCTAAGATTCAGATCGCCGTTTTGCTGCTCGCGTGCTCGGCCTGGCCACAATCGGCAAATGTATCGGTCTTTGCGACCGGCTTCAACAACCCTCGCGGGCTGAAGTTCGGGCCCGATGGAAACCTGTATGTTGCCGAAGGAGGCGCAGGCGGCTCTCTTTCGACTGTGGGATTCTGCCGGCAAGCAGCCGGGCCACCGGCAGGCCCGGGTCCGTACACCGGCGGCTTCACAGCACGAATCTCGAAGGTGGATGCCCATGGGGTGGTCACGACCGTGGCCGACAACCTGCCCTCCAGCCAGACCAGCGCGGCATTCGGCAATCTGGTAAGCGGCGTCGCTGATGTGGCGTTCATCGGCGGCAACCTCTACGCGCTGATCGGGGGCGCAGGATGTTCCCATGGATTGCAGGGAACTAGCAACGGCGTGATCCGTGTCAATTCCGATGGCAGCACGACGATGATTGCCGATCTGTCGGCGTTCCAAAAGACACACCAGGTCAGGAATCCCGAACCTGATGATTTCGAGCCCGATGGCACGTGGTACAGCATGGTCGTCGCGAATGGAGTCTTATACGCGGTCGAACCGAACCACGGGGAACTCGACGCGATCACGACCAGCGGACTCATCAGCAGAGTCTCCGACATTTCCTCCATCCAGGGCCACATCGTTCCCACGGCCATCGCCTTCGGCGGACAGAACTTCTTTGTCGGCAATCTCAACACGTTTCCCATCAGGGACGGCTCGTCGAAGATCATGAAGATCACGCCCTCCGGGAGCCTCACCACGGTGAACATCGATTTCACCACCGTGCTGGGATTGGCCTTCGACAGCAAAGGTCGTCTCTACGTGCTGGAGAATACCACTGGGAACCCGTTTCCCACCCCGGGCACGGGAAAAGTCTTGCGAATCGACGGGAAGCACGCGTATACCGAAATCGCTACCGGTCTGTCCGTACCCACCGCAATGACATTCGGTCCGGATGGAAACCTGTACGTCTCGAACGTTGGCTTCGGTCCGCCTCCGCAGGGATTAGGGCAGATCGTAAAGATCACCATCAAAGACTGAACTCAGTTCAACAGCCGTGGGCAGGCTCTTCCAGTAGGACGCCCACGGTTCTGCATCTCGATTCGGGAACGGACTCATTCGCTCAGCCTTTTCCTGCATCACGTCAGGCTTGCGAGGCGCTTACTTTAAAGGTTAGTGTTGTAAGCGGGGCGATTATACAAATTATCCCGAACGGCCATTATGAGATAGCGAGTAACTGGTCCAGCGGCAGGACTCGGCGAGAGGTCAGGCGGCCGCGGGGTGATCGCCTTCCTTATTGAAAGCTTCAGACAGCGCGTGCAATGCCACCGGCGTGGCGAAGAATGCCGCGGTGAACAGCAGATCGCCCATCAGTGCTTGACGGAAGAAGGGTAGGGCGAACGTGTAGCACGTCATCAACCCCGACACGTTCTTGGGATACATATTCCAGCACGCCCACACTGCAAAATTACTCACCAGAAAGAAAGAAACCGAACTCGCCAGAGACGCCCCGACCAGGCGCAATGGCTTGGCATTCGTGCCTAACTTCGTTCCCAGCCAGAGAATTGCGGCATACCATCCCCAGGTTACGAAGTGATCCCAGGAAAAAGGCATAACGTAAACGAACTTGGTCAGGATCACGTCGGATGCCGCCAGCAGCACGAATGGCACCCAGAGCCAGCGGCGTAACCCGCGCGCGCCGAAGAACAAGAGCGATGCCGCGACCGGTGTGAACATCCAGGGATGAGGCAGGAACCGGACCGCAACCGCCAGCACGACGAACAAATAAGCCAGCATGATCTCACCTCGAAAACTTAGACTTAAGATTGTGGCCCGTGGGAACGACGCCGTCAAGTTATGTAGGCGCGAGCGTCTCGCTCGTGCGGAGCGGCGGTAAGGCATGGAGGGCCGGCCGGAGCATGCAAGGACCATGCATGCACGGGCGGCACACCCGCGCCTACATCACCTCTTTCGGGATCCGAAGCTCTCACTTACCACGTTCAGATTGCGGTCCAGTTCTACACTCGCTCCCAGAACCGCGCGCCCTGTCCGCCCGGGATAGTCATATCGGAGATCCTTGAAGCGGACAATGTATCCCGGCTCCGGAATCCTCTGCTCAGTTTCTGTGATGGGATACTGCGCCCAATCTAGATAAGCGCGCCCCAGATAGCTTCGCTTGGCCGCCAACGTGGCTGGTGTCTCCTCCGGTTTGTGGCGAATTCTCATCTGACCATACGGAACGACACCGGAGACTCGCGAATTGACCGTCATCAGGGCGAAGAAGTCCTGGGTCTCGACCACTCCATACCAGTGAAATGGATTCAGCCAGTACGGATAAGCAGACACCCGCAGAGGCTCAGCGCCTTCATAGGTTCGGGCTTCCATGGCGCCGACCGCACGGCGATGTTCATAATCCCGCATACCCCAAACGGCGATCACTCCTGCCAGCGCCAGAATCGCTGCCAGACGCCCGCGCAAACCTCTCCGGCCTACACCGATTTCATCATCGATAAGGGCAAATAGCGCCGGCAGCGCGAGACCCGCGGTCAGCAATGCCAGCATGACCGGTTCCACGATGAAGACAATATCCCACGAATACCACCTCTCAGAAATAGGCCAGAATGGACGCACCCCATAGTTGTTGGTGAAGTCGAGGAGGATGTGCGTGAGTCCCGCGAAATAGGCATATAGAAAAAGCAGTCCCCATCGCGGAGGTAGACTCGGATCCTTGATCTTGCGCCCGCGGAGCCTCCAGACGAAATACATCAGGCAGACTACTGCCGCCGATACCAATACCAGCCCCAGGAAAGAATGGGTAAATCCACGATGATGCGCGAAGCCAAATACCGGGTCTTTGAGACTTCCAAGTACGTCGATGTCCGGCGCTTCCGCCGCCAGCGTAAGGGTGGCCGTGGCAAGCGCGGTCTTGCGATTCAGTCCAGCCCGGCCCAGGCAGGCTCCGGTCAGGAAGTGGGTGAGAGGTTCCAAAGTTTGCAGAATCTCTTTCTGTGGACCGAATGCAAAAACACCCGCGCATGACGCTGAACATCGCCGGGCAAAAACGTTAGATGTAGTCTCCCCGACTTCCGATGCAGTCTCTCATAACGGCGGCGTCAAATCTTAGCTAGGAACCGTAACCGGAAGGAAACAACAATGTCAGCGCGTCGGGCACTATGCTGATTTCCGCCGGCAAGGTTCCCAACAGCTCGCCATCAGCCTCGACGAAGATACGCGAATCTTTTGAGGAGTTTCCTGGGACCGCCAACAGGTGACATTTCACCCTCGTTCCGTGCAGGAGGTCAATCCCGGTCACCTCCCAGCGCGCTCCAAAAAGGCCACGCAGAATGTATCGCAAATAGGCCAAGCGGCTACGAGTTTGAAAGAGCACCAGGCGCAAGTCATTGCGCTCGAGAGATGCTCCCGGAGCAAGTTCGCGCAGGATGCCGCCGAACTCGCGAATACGGACGGCCAACAATTGCGAAACCTCGATCTGCCGAGCCGGCCCGCCGCCTTCGTCTAAAATTTCTACCGCAAGGTTCTCCAGCTTAAGCTTGAGCCACAGCAACGTCGCCTTGGCGTAGTAAGCAGCCATGCCGAACCGGTTTTTTACCGCCGGATCCAGTTTGTAGAACAGGTGTGCATCCGCACCCACGCCCACCGTGACCGTGAAATATCGTGAACCCGAGCCTCCAGAAAGTTTCTGATACGTTACCTGGCCGACTGCAATGCGTCGAGGCGTGGCGGTAAGGCTGGCGCGGGCTGCAGCCTCTGGAGAGAGCGGCAGTCCCAGATCATGGGCCAGGGCGTTTGCGGTCCCCAGCGGGATGATGCCCAGCGCCGTCTGGCTGCCGACCAGGCCCTGCAACACGTCGTGGATAGTGCCGTCGCCGCCGCACGCGAAGATGGTGTCGCAGCCGTCCGCGATGGCCTGATGTGTCTGCCGCTGGTCGTCTCCGGAGGCGGACGTCGGTGCCGCTGAAACTTCTACGCCGGCGGCTTTAAGCACAGCCATGGCCGCTTCTACATCCGTCAAACGACGCTGGCGACGGCTACCCGAGAGCGGGTTGTAGAGGAGGATGGCCTTACGCATGGAAGTCAGAAGGATTGTAGATCGTTAACTATTTGCCTCGCGTGCCCCACTCCCACATGCCAAACATTGCCTTCTGCGGCAGAGGATGACCGACTTGGCGGGCTAGCATGCTGATCTGGCCGCGATGGTGCGCGTCGTGGGCAATCAGATAACCGAAGAATCCCACCACATCCGGACGGAAGCCCTTCACCCGCCCGTCACGGTCCAGAGCCGCCTTGAGCACAGCGCTTAGGGCTTCCCGACTGTGGTCTAGCGCCTTGGAGGCTTGCGCCTGGGTCACGCTGCTGCGGTCCAACTGGTCGGGAATCTTGCTTCCCTTGGCCGCGGCTTTCAACCACATCACGCGGACGTTATGCATGTGGGCGACTATAGCTGCCACAGTGCGTCCTTTGCCCGCAGGCGGTTCAGCCCGCCATGCCGCGTTGGGCAGATTCTCAATGAGATATTGGTTAATGCTGTCATTGGTATCAAATGCGTTCAGTAGGGCTTGAGGCAGCGAAAATGGGGCTGGGCTGGTTCTGGGCATGACTAGTCTCCGCGATGCCGGGCAATAGATTACCAGCCCCGGAAAACCTGATTGCGCCGACCAACGCTTTTGGCTAAGCTACATCCGCTTAAGGTGTGAACTGCCAACAGGCATTACTCTTATCAATCAAGGAGGACTACTCCTATGCGCTACCGGATCGCGTTCGTGCTGACCCTGCTTCTCTGCGCTGCCACTTTCGCCCAAGATCATTCCACACACAACCAATCCAAGCCGGCGACGCTGATGTCAGGACTTGGTGATCTTCACCATCCGGTGTCCACCCGCAATCCCGAAGCGCAGCAATTTTTCGACCAGGGATTGCGGCTGATCTTCGCCTTTAACCATGATGAGGCGGCTCGTTCCTTCCAGCGCGCGACCGAACTGGATCCCAAGCTGGGCATTGCGTACTGGGGTGTCGCCGAGGCAGTGGGCCCAAACTATAACGATCCCGCCAGCGACGACCGCTTCAAGCAGGCGCACGAGGCCATCCAAAAGGCGACTGGGCTTTCCGCCAATGCTTCTGCTAGCGAACAAGCCTACATCCAGGCCATGGCGCTGCGATTTCCGGCTGAGCCCAATCCTGATCGCCGCAAATCCGCCGAGGCCTATCACGACGCGATGCGCGAAATGGTCAAGAAATATCCGGATGACTTAGACGCGGCCACCTTATTCGCCGAATCCGGCATGGATCTACACCCCTGGGGTTTGTGGCATCACGACGGCACTCCGGAAGAAGGCACGGAAGAAATCGTCGCCACACTGGAGTCAGTGATTCGTCGTGATCCGAATCACCTGGGCGCGATCCACTATTACATCCACGCCGTGGAGGCGTCTCCGTCTCCTGAGCGTGCTCTGGCGGGCGCAAACAAGTTAGCCTCGCTCGCCCCTGGAGCCGGACACATCGTGCACATGCCGGCTCATGTTTACATCCGCACCGGTGACTACGAATCGGCGGTCAAGACGAACCAGCAAGCTGCGGCAGTGGATCGGGCATACATTCAGGCCAGCGGGGCCCAAGGCATCTACCCGATGATGTATTACAGCCACAACCTGCACTTCATCGCCATGTGCTCCGCCATGGATGGAAACTATGAGGAAGCCAAGAAGAACGCTGACATGCTGGCCGCGCACGTTGGCCCGCACGTGAAGGACATGCCGCCCATCGAGGGCTTTATGACCATCCCCATGGCGGTGGATGTCCGCTTTCACCGTTGGGACGAGATCCTGAAGATGCCGCAGCCCGATCCGGCCATGAAGACTACTACTGTGTTTTGGCACTTCTCTCGCGGCATGGCGCTGGCAGCGACAGGCAAAGTAAGCCAGGCTGAGGCCGAGTACAAGATTGTCGCCGACGCCGAAAAGAGCACGCCCGAAGATGTGGTATTTGCTATGCCAGTCAACAACAAAGCCAAAGACGTCATGAAGATTGCAGAGAACGTCCTGGGGGCGAAGATCGCCTTGGCGAAAAAGAATACGACCCAGGCAATCGCCATGCTGACCGAGGCCATCACCATGCAGGATTCACTGAAATATGGCGAACCGCCCGACTGGTTTTTCCCCGTACGCGAATCGCTGGGTGCAACTTTGCTGATGAAGGGCGATGCCGCGGGGGCGGAGAAGGTCTTCCGCGCCGACCTGGAACGCAACCCCCGCAATCCGCGCTCGTTATTCGGATTGCATGAGGCTTTGTCGGCCCAGGGGCAGCAATACGACGCTGAGTTTGTTGAACGCCAGTTCGCCGCGTCCTGGAAGGGCGGCAGCACTCCGTTGAAAATGGAAGACCTGGTGTAGTTCAGCGCGAGTGGGGATAAATAGGAAAGGGCCGGCGCCAGTCGGCTCTTCTTTTTTAAGCAGTATGCTGACGGGGCGACTGTCCCTAGCCAACCTGCGCCCCGAATATAATCTTTCTCGGCATGGCCACTGCGACTAAAGACCTCGAGAAGAAAATCGAGGTGCTCCGCGATAAGATCCGCCATCACGAGTACCGCTATTACGTCCTCGACGATCCCGAAATCACCGACGCTGAGTTTGATGTGCTCATGGACCAGCTTAAAAAACTGGAAACCGAGCACCCCACACTGATCACGCCCGATTCTCCCACTCAGCGGGTAGGTGGCAAAGCGCGCGAGGGCGTCCTAAAGGCCCGGCACTCTTCTCCCATGCTCTCGCTGGACAATACTTACAGCCAGGACGAGCTGCGCAATTGGGAGCGGCGCGTGCACGAGCTGAGTGGACGAACGGATATCGAGTACGTTTGCGAGCTGAAACTGGACGGCATGTCGCTGGCCCTGCACTATGAAGATGGCAAGCTGGTCCGCGGCATCACCCGCGGTGACGGCACCACTGGCGAAGATGTAACACCGAACGTGAGAACCGTAAGGTCAATCCCGCTTTCCATCTCGAAAGAAAAGTTGAAGGAGTCGGGAATTCCCCCGGACTTCGAAGTACGCGGCGAGATGCTCATGCCGATCGCCGCGTTTAAGAAGATGAATGACGAGCGAGAACAGAAAGCCCTCTCGCTCTTCGCCAATCCCCGGAATGCTACGGCAGGCACCGTTCGCCAGCTTGAGCCCAGTATTACGGCGCAACGCCGACTCGATTACTTCTCCTACATGCTTCTGCGGAATGGGCGGACCTATTTCGACCGGCATTGGAAAACTCTGAATGCCCTCGATACCGCCGGATTCAAGGTCAATCCCAGCCGAAAGCTGCTGAAAAACTTTGATGAAATCTGGGCCTTCATCGAGCGGGAGGAAACCAAGCGGGAGAAGCTGCCCTACGAGATTGACGGAATCGTCATTAAGGTCGATCGTACCGGGCTGCAGGAGGAACTCGGTTACACCGGGAAGGCTCCGCGATGGGCGATTGCCTACAAATATGCTGCTCGCTCCGGCATCACCCAAATTGAGAACATCATCGTGCAGGTTGGCCGAACTGGCAAACTGACACCCGTCGCCGTGCTGAAACCTGTTCCCATCGGCGGCACCACTGTGAGTCGGGCCACTCTCCACAACATGGACGAAATCGAGCGCCTGGGCGTCAAAATCGGCGATTGGGTTGAGGTCGAACGCGGCGGCGATGTGATTCCCAAGGTAACTCGCGTGGTAGAGGACAAAGATCATCCCCGCGGCCATAAGACGTTTCACATGCCCGAGAAGTGTCCGGTGTGCGGGGGCCACGTTGTACGCACTGAGGGCGAGGCTGATCACCGCTGCGTGAACGCCAATTGCCCCGCCAAACTGAGAGAGACCATCCTTCACTTTGCCTCACGCGGCGTGATGAACATCGATGGCATGGGCGATGCGCTCGTCAATCAACTGACCGAGCGTGGCATGGTCAAGAATGTCGCCGACATTTATGGGCTAACAAAGAAAGACTTGCTCAGCCTGGAACGATTTGCTGACAAATCAGCGCAAAACATTCTGAACGAGATTGAGAATTCGAAGAAGTTGCCGCTTGAGCGCTTAATTTACGGTCTTGGCATTCGCTTTGTCGGAGAGCGCACGGGGCAGTTTCTAGCCGAACACTTCGGGTCAATGGATGCCCTGATGAATGCGAAAGAAGAAGAATTGCTCGAAGTAGATGAAGTTGGTCCCCGCATCGCCGAGAGCATCGCGGAATTCTTCCAGGAGCCCAAGAACCGCGAACTCGTGGAACGGTTGCGCAAAGCAGGTCTCACGTTCGCCGGCAAAAAGAAGGAACGCGGTACCAAGCTTGCCGGAAAGACCTTTGTCCTGACCGGAACTCTGCCGCACTACAGCCGGGACGAAGCCAAGAAG